>Ga0224553_1000527_pt1 | contig 16402 bp, 12 predicted proteins | sample 714S21014metaG_FD_179897 | JGI IMG/M metagenome (GOLD analysis project Ga0224553, IMG submission 179897) | Peat soil microbial communities from Stordalen Mire, Sweden - 717 S2 10-14 | ecosystem: Environmental > Terrestrial > Soil > Wetlands > Peat | place: Sweden: Norrbotten County, Stordalen... | reverse complement strand
CCTCGGGGGAGGAGGGCCGCTTCCGCTACGCTCCAGCGCCCCTCCTCCCCCGAAAACCTAAGCCTCAGCCCTTTACTGGCTCCCTTTTCCTCCGCCCCAGTGGTCCACTTTTACTCCGCCCTTGACACCTGGCCGGGGAGTGGTTCGATGTGCCGCGCCCGGAAGCCCACATGGGTTTGCCTTCAGCCCAATCTCTGCTCACGTCCGTTCTGCGCCGTGGCAGCGACCTGCCGTCGAAGATCCTTGAAACGGAGGCCACCATTCAGGGAAACGAGGCAACGCTGGCCCGCCTGCACACCGCGCTCGGCTACCAAAGCCCCTACGAGACGAAGCTCAAAGAGTACGAGCAGCGCCTCGCGGAGATCGACAAGGAACTGCTCGGCAAGACGGAAGAGGTAGAGGAGCTTGTAGATGCTGAAACCGAGGAGCTGCCGTCAGCAAAAGCCCTCTCGGTCGATCAAGAAATCGCGGACAACAACGAAATCGTTCATGCTGAGACCATCGAAGACAAATCCCCAGCCCAGGTCGCCGTCGATGATGCCCCAGGCGAAGCCCTCGAAGTCCCCGCGAAGCAAACCCCGCGCTTCAGGAGAAGGCAATCAGTTGATCGAGGACGGTGAACAGCCAGTTTCGTCGAGACGCTCTCTGTTCAATCTGCGGCTGGCCAGTCGCATCATTCAGGTGTCCATTTCTTTCGGACCTGAACCGCTTCAATATTGAAGCGCACACCTTGATTGTCCGTGGGGTTGAGCCAGAGATCGCGATCAAACACGTGTTCTGCCTCCTTGAAATTGCCGAGCCTCCACAGGCACAGCCCATAACCGTTCAGACAACGAAGCCACGGGCGATTATCAATCCATCCCCAAGGCAAAACGCCATCGCCAAGTCCGTCAAGCGGCAGCTCGCCTACCACCTCCGTCCAGCAACAGTGACATCAGCTTTGTCGGACGGTTTGCGGCTTGGCTCGCCCGCTGGGCTCACTTTGCCATGCCTGAGTCCTCAATTCGTGACAGGGCACTTAGCCTCGCCCTCGACAAACAAATCCGGAAATAGTCTGTCTAGCCACGCGGCACGATTCCCCAAGTCGGCTTCTGCAGCTCCACGGGGATTCCTCAACCGTTAAAGCGCCCGAAGCTCGTGAGCAACGGGCGCCACGTCCACGCGATGATCCACGCGCAAACGACAAACGTGCCTCGGAAGCTGAGAGTTCTGATGGCTTGTCAAACGAAGAGACTACGGAGACTTCCTGATCAGTGGCGCGCCGCGGCCGCCCAAAGCGGTCGTCCGGCTTCTGAGTTTCCTGCCCTAGCTCGAAGCAGCCCTTAACCCACCACCGACGAAATAGACAAACATCCCGGCCAGCACAATGACTGTGCTCTTCGGAACCGAGAGGCCAGCCAGAATCAGGCCGGCAAGAAAAACAGCCGCTCCCATGGCCAAGAGCCACAGACCTGTCGTCCGCCATACCAAAGATTTTGGAGTTGCCAACTCTTCCGATTCACTATGCTTAAAGGCCGAGAACCTAAGCTTTCGAGCTTGCTCCACAGAAGATCCTGTTTGGGTAAGCAGACTTACCAATGGACAGATGACTGCAGCAACACCACCGCTGAGCAAGGTGACAGGGCCTATGCCTAAACCGAAGCCGAACCGTAGCACAGCACCGGCTAAGGATCCAGTCAAATATCCCGCGATCGCGCCTTGCCAGGTAGCTCGTTTCCACAGCAGACCGTAGGGAACGGCAATGACAAAGAGGGGCATGTCCATGATGCTGATGACTGTGAGGTAGGCATCCACGGCGCCGCCGAGGCGCGGCACTAGATAGGTAATAGTGATCATCAACGCGCCGGCAAAGATTGTAGCCACCCGTCCTGCCATTAACAGCCGGCCGGGCGACGTCTTTTTGTCTACAAAACGGCCGTAGATATCGTTCGCAATCAGCGATGCCACTGCTCCCAGATTTGCCCCGAGCGTAGAGAGCGCCGAAGCGAGCAAGCCAGCCGTGACGCAACCTAGAATTCCGATTGGAACGAGGTGTAGCACCAGTGTTGGAATTGCCATCTCCGGCCGGGGCAGTCCCGGATAGAGGATCCTCGCGCATAATCCAGGAAAGATCCAGAGCGCGACGAATGGAGTAATCATGATTCCCGATAGGACCATGCCCTTCACCACCACGCGTGGATCGCGGGCTGAAAATGCCGCCTGCAGCAGCCCCTGATCGAGCGTCGCCCACTCAATTCCAAGCAGAAGAAATGCGATGATCGCCTTCCAATTGTATTTTCCGTGGACCGTAACAAGATCAAGGTGCCCAGGTGGAAGATGCGCTACCAGCCCAGGCCACCAGCCCACCGCGGCCATGGCAAGCGGAAAGATGATCAAGAGACTGATCATCATGCAGAGAAAGCCGAGATTATTCGTGAGAATGACAGACCACATTCCTCCCACCATGGTGTAAATGATCACAATGGACGCCAGCACAAATACCCAGAGAGGAAATGAGTGAATACCGGTAAGTTGTTCCGCAGCGACCACCGCGGAATAGAGCACAACCGCAGCCCAGAACGCGAGCCGAAAAACCCACAGAATGCCGACAAGTAAACGCACCGACCCGTTGTAGCGCATCTCCAAAAACTCGGGTATTGTGCGAATACGCAGACGCCGAAAGAGAGGAATAACAAATAATCCGCTAAAGACCAGAGCCATGTTCCCGGTCCAGGTCAGCCAGATAATCGGAATGCCGCCGCTGTAGGCAGCCCCGCTAACTCCAACCAGGCTAAACAGACTAACATTCGCTGTGGTTAGAGCAGCTGCAAGAATAAAGGGGGTTACCTGTCGGCCGGCCACATAGAAATCGTCGGGATTTCCGACCCATTTGCGAAACCAAATGCCAAGCATAAAGATTGCGCCAAAGAAGAGACCGATGATGATGTAATCAAGAATCGCCACGCAGCTCTCCTCTAGGCCGGCTGAAATGCTCCGAGCATTTTCCCAAGTTCCTCAACGCGTTCATCAAAGAACTCCTCCACGCGCTTCCGTGTCGGAAAGCCCTCAGTCCCGCCCAAGGCGAGCGTCGACATCGCTCCGCATGCGTTGCCCCACACAACGCATTGCGGAAGCGAATCCCGGTTCAGAAAGCGGGAGATGAACCCCGCGTTGAAGCTATCACCGGCTCCCGTCGTGTCTAATGGATCGATTCGGAATCCTGGCACAGCCAAGTTTCTCCCCTGGCTCCGCGTCACAATGCCCGCGGCTCCGCGCTTGATCACGACCGAAGCCGCCAGCCTGCTCAACGAATCCAACGCGCCGTCAACATTCTTTGCGCCGGAAATCTTCAAGGCCTCCTCCTCGTTTGGCAAAAAAACATCGACCGAGGGCAGCAGTTCGCGCAAACCTCCATCCCACTTCCCGCTCGGATCGTGGTCCGGGTCGAGCGAAGTAGTCAGGCCCGCAGCCTTCGCTTTGCGAAAAAGCTCCGCTGCTCCCGGCCTCAGGCCGGGTTGCAGATAGAAGCTGGACATATGCATGTGCTTCGCGCTCTGCACATAGTCAAAATCAACATCGCTCAAGCAAAAGCTTTCGCGGACACCGGGATAGCTGGCCATCGCATAATCATGAGGAAATGACAGGATGACGCATATCCCAGTCTGTGCTCCTTCTGCACGAACAATCCTGGAGGTATCTACGCCGCTGCTTTCCAGACGCTCTACAAGAAACGAGCCCACCATATCGTTGCCGACTTTCCCAACAAAGCCGACACTTATACCGAGTCGAGCAAGGTTACACGCAAAGATTGCGGAAGAGCTGCCCAAGGTTAATCGCATGCCTCGGGCAAGCTGGAGTTCGCCGTAATTTGGTATGGCGGCGAGTCCACTCAGGATCAGGTCTGCATTGAGTTCGCCAACGACAACCGCATCCATTCGTTTCACTTTCTCCGATGGCCTGGGTCATCTCCAGACCGCCAAGTTGCGTTTTACCGATTCTGCAATTGAGATGGGATGTAGACCATCTGCTCGATCCATGCGGTTTTCCCGATTGCCAACGCGCGATGATAAGCAAGAAGTTGCAGCAGCGGCATCGTCAACAACAGGCGCCCATAATCCGACAGCCCGGACTCCAGTTCAATGACGTAGTCCGAATTTGCTGCGATTTCCTCTGTTTGTTTCTCGCAAACCGTCAGTATTTTGGACTCTAGAGTTCTGAGCTTGCCCAGTAATTCTAGTTGATACTTGTGACCGCCATCGGAAAGAAGCACCACAATCAGGGTCGAAGGTCCAGCAGAGTACCGAGGCCCATGGAAAAACTCGAGCGAGGAGTAGACCTCGGCCGGGGCGCACGCAATCTCTTTCATCTTCAGCTTAAGTTCCGACGCGACGCCGAAATATGGACCTTGACCAAGATAGACATAATCCTGCCAGTTTTCCTTCGCTGCCCATTCCTTCACCTGCTGACCGTAGCGCTCGATCAGGCGAGATGCCTGACCTGGAAGCTTCAGCAACTCTCCATGCAGATTTGCATCGTGATAGCGCTGGGCATACAACTCCTCGAGGGTCAGAATCATCGCCGTCAAAGCTCGAGTAGTAAAACGGCTATTCTCTGCGGCCTCTTCCAGCGAGATTGTTTCATCGCAGATCTCGGTAAGCGGAGAACGCGGATAGCACGTGAGCGCGATCGTCTTCCAACCCAGATCGTGGCGCGCATGACGCGCGACCGTGCATATTTCATTGGTCTTTCCGGACCGAGACACGGCAATCAACGTACCGGGCGTGTTCCGGTTCAGGTAGCCCTCGGGATAGGTCAGCAAATCCGTTGCTGAAATGGCCCGAACCGTGGCGCCGTTTTTGCAACTCCAAAGAGGGCTCACAGCCGCAGACAAGTAGTACGAAGAACCGCACCCCGTCAAGACGATTGGCCCGTCTGCCGCCGCCTCGCTCGAGTTACTTAGCGAGGAAACAGCGCTTTCCTGCAGCATCGCCAGCGTCCGCTCCCAGATTTTCGGCTGCGACATTATTTCTTGCAGCACATCATGATTCATTTCATCCCTCCTCATGTATTACGGCTCCCGCTTCTTAGGTTTCTTGTGCTTGCTAAAAAGTTTGATAAATTCGTGGCATGTGTTGACAAACCAATAGGTAAGCAACACCAGCCCAAAACTCCATATGCCCCATGTGATCAAATCAATCCGCACAGTAGCTCCTCTGCAACCCAGCGATAAACATGCGCCGTTATCTTACGCGCCGAATTCAATACTCCACTCTGCTGGATGATCCAGGCCGAGGAAACCCACCGTCAATAGGTGCTCAGCGTCGATTGAATAGACATTTGCTCTTCCATCCACAGTGACCCGTTTTACCTGCATGTCCTCTGGCACATAGATGAAGAGCTGATACTCTGCATTCGGAACGGTCTGCGACAAGCCTTCCAGGATTTGCTGCTCCGGTCTCCACCCCTGTCTCTCAATGCCGAATGCACCCGTAATGTGGCGATTTGTCCCAAGCACCATAGGATGATCTGATTCGGGGTGAACAGCAATAACTCGTGTGCCGTGCGATGGTATTGGGATCGTAAAGTCGTCCTGATATGTGCCAATGAGTTTCTGCTCCCAGAAATCAAAGACAACATAAGAGCGCGCTGTGTTCAAACCCAGGTCAGTGCCAAAAGTGACGGTCCTTTCACTCGGAGCTTCTCCCCAATTCGTGACTGCCACTACATCATAGATACCCGATGGCATGTTTACTTTCAAATCAAAGACCTTTGGATAGCGCGAATAGGCACGACTTCTCCCAAAGAGGTCAACCGGGAAGATAGGCATGATCGGGATTATTCTTTTGATGAGATCCACACGATCGGGCTCCAAGTTTAGCAGGTCATCGCCGCTCAGAAGCTGCAGACCCGTGATGCTAAGAAGGCTGGCCGCAGTCTTTGCCTCTTCAAAGGTTGCGAATTCTGTGTTTCCCTGCTTTGCATCGGCGCGCGTAGCCTTCCCCCGCAGGACAATGCAGTCCGGATCGCTATACCAGATGATGTGATTTTGGTAGGTATTGTTACTGATGGCCCGCAAGAAATGATTCAACTGCCTCCATCCCGGTCCTGGATCCTGCCCGCAGCCAACGACGTCAACCAGCCCGATCCGTGCTCCGGACACATCCGGGTGATCAGTAAACCACATATCCGGTCCCAGAATTTCCCGGAAAATGGTGAGTGTCTTATGCGAGATATCGTACGGAGTCTGGCTCTTGTCGTAGAAGTCATTACGATAGTCTTTCCAGGTCTCCACGGTGCTGCCCATGTCGAACTTGAGATATTCCCATCCCTGCCGCTTCATCTCTTTCAGGATAGGTCTCCAGTAGTCGTCGATCACATCGGGACGGGTGAAATCCAACTCTCCGCCACCGAGATAGTCCATGGCGATCTTTCCCTGCCCGTCCCTCAGAAACCACTCGGGGTTTGTGCCCGTGATGCACAGCGAATAAGGCTGCGACCAGAAACCCGGGATCAGTCCCTTGGACCTGATATAGTTCGCGAGCCATTCGGGTCCTCGAGGATACTTTTCCGCATCCCATTGCTTGATCCAATGCCGGGCTTCGGGTTTACTGTAGCCGTCATCCTGCTGCAAATGCACCATGCCATACGGCTTGAGGTTTGCGGCTACCCAGTCGGCTGCTTCCACGATGTCTTGCTCCGTGGACTGGTCAAAAAAGGCAAGCCACGAGTTCCATCCGGTAGGAGCGGTTGCGTGGCGACTATCGTCGTACGGAACGTAGCGGGGGTTGCCGAGAACCTCGGTAAAGTAATTGAAGAGGAGACTGATCAGGGCCGTTCCACCCTTCACAGGAGCTGTCAGGTCCATCACCGCCGGATTGTGAATATTCCGCCGGAGCTGTCCATCAGGCGCGAAGTTGATTGCTATGTTGGAGGGACGGTCGAATAAGGAGTGAAGTCGCTCCCCGTCAATCAGCCCAAGTGAGAGATACATCACGTCTCCCGCTTCAGACGGAACATAGAATCGCTCATCGAAGTCCGTACCTGTGTAATCATCGCTCTTCGGAGAGTGCACAGTCTGGATCTTCTGGGGATCGGCGATTCTTGCTACGATTCTGGATTGCGGCGCAGGCACGATTCCGGACACGACTCCCTGCTCGTCTGTGCAGGTGATATGTACATCCGTCTTGGTCAGCTTTATTTCCCATGTGGTCGCTGCTGAATCATTCGAGATAACCCGAATTCCATCCGGCGCCGGCGAGATATGCCAATTGTTCGTGTTTTGCAGAGTGCCGCCATGCAGCACGTTCAGCTTAAGGCTAGAAACCACAGTGTCCAGATCGGCCTGGTGAAGCGCAAAGGAATGCTCCTCAGGATTGCCATAAATCGTCCATCCCTGGCCGGAGTACAGAATATTACTTCGGATCTCTGTACTGTTCGTGCTTTGGCTTGAACACAGCTCGCCGCTCCCGACTGCAACCGCTGCAGCGGGCAAGAGTGTTAACAGTTGACGACGGGTGATTTCCATTCGCTCCTCCAATACTCCTTACGTCGTTTAGCGCGCTATGTTACACCCTCATTGCGCGTACGCAATCATCTTAGCCAGTCTTTTCAGCGCTGGATGGGAGTCTCAGTAGCTGCGCTAGTTTTCGTCCCTTCGCTGGTTTTCCGAGATTTTCTCGTCTATCGCCGTCGTAATGACGATATTCCTAAAGGTTGTTTTCCCAATCTCACCACCTTGCAGATAAATAGGCCCTGGTCCTCCTTCTTGGCTGTCGAGTGCTCCGCCCGTAATTCCGGGTATATCCTTGTGATCGATAATTGTTGTTCCGTTTTGAACAATGGTTACATTCCGCCCGATCAGAGTAATGTCGAGAATCTGCCATTGATCCGTCGTTCGCAGCAGCTCCGGCTCCGGCGCCAGAAAACCGTACACGGCTCCTGTGTGGTGGCTTGATGGCTGCGCCGCAGAGTCATTCTCAATCTGTACTTCGTACCGCCCGCGAAGATATACGCCGCTATTCGAGTTTGGACCGCACTTGAACTCGACGTGGAGTTTGAAGTCGCCAAACTTCCTGTCACTTATAAGATCCGGTCCTCGCCCCGGGCTCACCAATTCCGCATCGGCTACACTCCAGTGTCTTGCGGCTGTACCGTCAGAAGCGGACTCGTGCCAACCTATCAGATCCTTTCCACTAAACAACGTCTCAGGTTTTCCCCAATGAGGAGTGTCACTCCGATGCAGTGTCGGCGCACGCTTGCCCACCCACGTCCAGAGGGTTCCGTCCGTGTTCGAGACTGTACCCTGAAGAGATCCGCTTAGGAGTTTCGCTTTGAACTCTCCCTTCTCATGTCCGTCTGCCGGGGCAGTGAAGCGAAGCGAACCATTCGATACTGCGATTGCAGGTAACGGAATTGCATGGTCAGTTCGACCGACAAACATTGCTGTCAGCTCATCACCGGCTTCATAGATCTCCAGCCACGATGGGTAACTATAGTTGGGCGTCTTGACTGTCATATCCCACTTTCCGAGAAACGGCTTCGCCTCAATCTGCGCTGTCCGTGAACTAGTTTGCGTCTGGCTCGCTACTGTTGGATCGCCGGAAGCAAATACGATTAGCAACACCGCTGCCAATGTTACTCGATCTTTCATGACGGCCCCCCCCCCGACTCCAACGCGCGCCTGAAACATGAATGGCGGCGCGTCATGCTCGGTTTTCTTTTCATCGCTCCCTAACTTCTAATCGAGCGCGACTGTGCATCCCAAAACACACGTTGTTTGCGAAAATACGACTCATTCGCCATATGACACGCAATGGCCGCAATATTCCCAAACGCAGCATCCTCCACTACTGCCCCGTGCCCCTTCACGGCTTCGAAGAAATTCCAGAGGTGCGGCCTGAGGTCATTTTGGTCATCGCCAAAAAATACAACATGCTCCGAGAGCGGCTCTTTGCCGACTGCAGGGTCGTTCTTCATGTGCCACGCCTGCAGATACTCCTCGCGCAGCTTTTGAGGAACGGCCTTTCCATAGTCGCTGGGCCCTGTGTCTACTCCGGCCTGCGGGTAGTACTCAATGGTGTAATTGGTCTGATCGATGAACCCTTTTGGACCCATATATCGATTGCGTTCCGGTATGTCTGTCCCGAAGTTCATCGACACATAAACCGGGATTCCGTGATAGTCGAGGAGAATAGTTTGCAGATCTGGCATGTCGCGTCCATCTTTCCACCGTGAGATTCCCCCCAGGCACATCGCGGAATCCGGTGGCGAATTCCAGCCGAACGTAAAGAGCATTGCGCTGACGAGATGGACCATCATGTCGCCGGCGACACCTGTGCTGTAGTCCTTCCAGCATCTCCAACGGGCGAACTTATAGGGATCGAAAGGTATCTTAGGCGTATCTTTCAGCCAGGTATCCCACGCCAAGTTAGAAGGTGAAAGGTCGGCCGGTGGAGGATACTCCCATGCGCCATCAGGGCTGTTGCGCCCCAGGGATAACTCGACCATGGTCACGTCCCCGATTGCGTCGCTTTGATACATCTCCTTCGTTTTTTTGCAGATTGCTGAGCTCAGCCTCTGAGCTCCTATTTGCACGATTATTTTGCTGCTTTCGGCAGCGTGGACCATCTCAAATCCTTCGGCTACCGTGTACGACATAGGCTTCTCGCAATAGACAGGCTTGCCAGCATTGCAAGCATCAATAGCGACCTGTTTATGCCAGAAATCAGGAACGGCCGCAACCACACAATCAACATCCGTGCGTCCCAACAACTCCTGATAGTTCCGCGTTACAGGTAGCTTCGGATCTCCGGTAATTTCCCTGGCCAGTTCCTGGCGCCCGTCATAAAGGTCCGCAGCACCCACACACTTGACACCCGGAAGCGCCAGTGCCGCAGTCAACAGAGATGATCCCTCCATGCCTACGCCGATGATTCCGAATCGTATTTCATTGCCCGGCGCTCCGGAGTTAAAGACATCTGGAGGCTGTGTTTCGAGCAGGCTTCCGTGCACCGCGGGTGAGCAAAGTGCTGCTGCCGCGAGTGCGCCTCCCTGCATGAATTTACGTCGCGTCACATAATCCATTTGATCGGATCCGCCATTGGTGCGTTACTTTGTTTCCGGAGCGCACGGGAAATGGACTTACTCCTGTTTAGATACTGGGTGGCTAGATCTCTGACAGCTTGAAGATGTACCAGCGCTGGGTGCCCCACCCTCGGCGCGTCTTTGATTTTGCGCCTTGGGTGGAATACCACAGCACTCTAGGCAAGGTACAAAATTATGCTGTCAGAGACCTAGGCTTTCCTGTTCAACAGTGTCCTTTCAAAAAGATACACGTGCGCCAAACTGGATCTGACGTTCATTGTATGCTGTCGACGTAATCAGCCCGAACGAGGAGGTGTCGAGGCTCCCACTTGGGATTGACAACGTCGTGTGATTGAAGATGTTGAAAAACTCCGCCCGCAACTGCAGCTTGGCTTCTCGAGCGATCGTGGTATTCTTCACCAGCGAAAAATCAAGATTCCACCAGGACGGACTCGTGTAGGTATTTCTGCCGAGGTTTCCAGGTGCGGTCTGGACCGTTCCTAGAGCTGCGTTTGTGGTTGTTGGCACGGACCAATAGTTTTGTGGATTATTAATAACATCGTCCGTGAAGAACTGCGAACTTCTGTGATTGGAATTTCTCGGTGCTGTTTTTACAAAAAACGGCCGCGCCCCCGTACCGTTGTAATTGTCGTAGCCGTACTGCGCGGTTCCGTAAGGCGAGACAATGGTGAACGGAGATCCGCTCTGTATGTTGAAGATACCTGCGATCTCCCAGCCTTTACCAATCACATCCGGAACTGGACGCCAGAGGGCCGGCGCGTCATAAGTAGCGTTTGCGACGAGCCGCTTTGCGACTAAGTTATTCGACCGCGCATACTCGCATGTAAGACAGGTAGGATCATTCAGCGATTCACCGGAGTTATTGGGGTTGTTTGCACTGAAGACCGTGTCAGCGTCAGTCAAATCCTGCGCCCAGGTGAAGTTCGCCTGATATTGCAGTTTGTTCGATATCTTACGAATATCCGCCTGCATGGCAAGATAGTGAAGCAGTCCCTGACTATAGAACATCTTTACTTCACTCATTCCGGGGCTGATGGTGCTCCACGGACTATTCTGCGGCAGCCCTCCCACATATCCGTTTGGGTAACGGGGATTGTATTGATTTGTGCTGTCGGTAGTAATGCCTGTCAGTTTGAATACGACGTTCGATGGGAACTCTTGTTCCAAGGTGAGGTTCGCGTTCGTTGTAGATCCATTCTTGAGCTCTGGAGAAGGAGCAGAACCCGAGTAGAGTCCGATGGCTTGGGTAATTGGCAGAAGATTGATTGGTGTGTTCTTGGGAACTAAGGCTGGGTTACCGTTCGGAGGCATTAGAACCCCGCTCGTGCTGGTCAGTTGCGGCAGAGGAACTGACTGCGGAGTTTGCGAGTATGGTGCATTTACCAGAAAACCGTTCGTAGACAGCGGGAAGTGGAACCCCTCCTGATCCGGGTAGCATGTAGAGATAAGGTTGGTAAAAATCGCATATCCTCCTCGGAGTACGGTCTTTGGGGCCAACCGATAGGCGAAACCTAGACGCGGCGCAAAGTTTAGCCGGTCTGGCTGGTAAACCGGAGAAGGATTCAGCACCATATTGCCGACCAGCGGACCCTCGTCGATCAGGCCGCCCAGTCTGTTTCTGATTTCATAGGGAACCGACTGATACTCATATCTAAGTCCCAGATTCAGCGTCAGCTTGTCATTGATTTTGATGTCATCTTGAATGTAAGGGGCGATGTTCCATCTCCGGAGGCCCCAAGACACCACTGAACCTTCCGCTCCGTAGTCCACCATCGGCGTGGTCCGGTCGTAGATCGAATCGTCACCCTCCATCATGCTGACAGCGCCGCTCGGGCTTCCTGTTCCTGCGGGAATGTCAGGTCCGCCGTCGGTCGAAGTGAGCGTCGCGGTCAGCGGCGTACCCGGAGAGAATGTGTAGTAACCGGCGGGACCGCCTTGACCGCTGCCGGCCGCATTGTCCTGGTCATACCGGTATTCAACGCCTAGCGTGAAATTGTGCCTTCCCACACTCCACATCACCCGGTCTGAGGGCTCGAGGTAATTCTCCTCATAGTGAGTAATGAAAGGGTCTGGACCGTATGGGGCGTAACTGTTGTCAGAGAACGTGGTCTGCGTTGTCACAACCGTCGGTGGCTGGTCGCTCTCGAGCTGCCGATCGAGAGCAATCAGCGCCACATTAATCAGGTTGGGAGAGAAGGTGTGAGTTTCTCCAATCGCGAAGTTTCGCGGATCGTTGACGACGTCTGCTGAGTATTGCAGTTTCTCGATAGCGGCGACCGGATCGGTGTAGTTCTGGGAGTTATTGATATAAGAGGCGCGCCCAAACAACGAGTCCTTGGGTGATAGAGTCGCGTCAATTCGGATCGAGAACTGATTCATCGGGCTCGGTTCACTGAACGAGAAGTTCAGCGTGTTGGCTCCGTACAAACCGTTCGGTTGGTTCGGCATTGGATAGGCGCTCAGAATCGTTGCAGCAGTAGGATTGAGGGGGACCTGGTAATCATATCCGCCAATTGCGACCAGTCCGGTTCGCTCTGATTGCGTGGGGACCGGAACAACGGTTGGCTCTCCCGCGGTTTGCCGTAGTGCTGCATATTCGCCGTCGAAAAACACCTTGTTTTTCAAAATCGGACCGCCGATATTGAATCCAAATTCGTTCCGGTGCAGTGGCGGCACCGAGGTGGAGAAGTAGTTTCTTGCATCAAGCGCATTGTTGCGGAGGAATTCATACGCAGAGCCGTGCAGCTGATTAGTGCCTGACTTCGTCACGATCTGGGTAATCGTACCGCCGCCTTCACCATACTCTGCAGAATAGTTCGCCTGAAGCACCTTGAACTCGGCTATTGCATCCAAGTTGAAATTCCAGAACTGAATAGTTCCAAACTCCACGTCTGTTGCATCCGCACCGTCGAGTTGCGAGACCTCAGTTTCTCCGCGATTACCATTGCTGGACCATTGCGGGGCCATCCAGCCCATTTGGCCCTGATCTTGAGCCATGCCCGGCTGTAGAGTGACGAGGTTTTGAATGCTGCGCCCATTGAGCGGCATATCCACAACCTGTTCCTCCGTGACGAGGCCTGCAATTTGACCGCTGGTTGTCGTCATTAGCGGAGCCGCTGCCGTCACTTCGGCCGTTTGCGTCGAACCGAGCACGCTCATCGTGAACTTCAGATCGCGCTGCTGGCTCACGTCGAGCGTAATCCCATCGATGGTCTTGGCATTGAACCCGGTTGCATTCACTGTGATGCCGTAGGTGCCTACGATAAGACTTGGGAAGGCAAATCGCCCTACATCGTTTGTTACGGAGGATTGGGAGACGCCGGCGTCTGTGCGCGTAGCCGTTACCTTCGCGCCGACGATGACCGCCCCGCTTGAATCAACAACCGTTCCGGTAATTGAACCCATCGCTTGTCCCCATACCGGCGTCGAAGCGAAGCCCAGCAGCAAGATGAAGCTGAGCTTGACCATAAAGTTAACTAGGCGTCCGCTGAGTAGATGTGCGCGCATTTTCATATTGTCCTCTCCTGGAAATGAAATCCTTTCGTCAGAAACTGTGAATAGCCTGTCCGACTTCAAACGACTTTAAAAACAAGGAAAATAGTATTGCGATTAATAATGTTTGTCAACTATTTAATTGCGTTTGATAATCTATTTGAACGAGAGCGCGCTTATGTCATTGATTAAAAATAGGCTTGCGTTCGCTGTGGAGAAAGAAAAACGGACAACGCCGGGCGGCGAACCGCTCGACGACCCGGAAATTCGCCTGGAAACGCACCTCGCTGCACTGACCAACAGCGCGTCGCCGAATATTTCCGTTGCTTCTTTGCGCAGGTCGAGGAGGATCAGTCGCCGGTGCATTGACGCTTCCGCTGACGGGAGTCATCGCGAGCCAGGACTGGATTGCGGACGCAAATGGACCTGAAGAAAAGGCCATGAGTTGCTACTACTATCTGGAAGATAAAATCCGCTTCCCGATCCGCGCGTAATGCACCGCCCCTCCCGCCCTCAGAAAGGGAGAATTGTGGTGAGACCTTAGAGGCGGGCCGAAAAGCACCCTGCGTTGTCATCTGACCAACATTGACAGAAAGAGGGGGTCATGATGCCGTTGCTTGGACGACGTGCTTCGAGATGACTTCGTTCGCTGGTATCCAGGATTGAAATCCACAGTCAGCACCGAAACTCAGAAGGAGAGCTGGCCGCATAGCCCCCGGTTTGGAATGCTCTCCTTGTCCGTCAGTTGGGCAGCGACCAGATCTGGGCCAACTTGTGGCCGCACCCCTGCATCCCGAGGAATTGGGGCCTGCTCTCCGGCCCGGCAGCGGTCAGGCACTGGAGATTGTCGTTGTTGATGAGATTCCCTTCCAGTGTATAGCGCCAGGACTGAGCGCTCACCGGACGGCAGGCCTCAAGCACTGGCTTGCCATCAACAACGGCCATGCACTGGTCGCCGGAGCGCAGCGCGCCCTGCGGGGTGAAGGTCCAACTCTGGCTGGCCGCGCCGGTGCACTCTCCAACGCTTCCCGGTGCAGTCAAGCATCGGGTATATCCCTGGATGCTATGTGGCCGGTCTTTCAGATTGTTCGCCAGAGTGATCGTTCCGGTGCGCGAAGGCTTGCCGCACTGGGAAGAGGCCCGGATTCGCCAGATGATCGTGTCGTGAGAGGCCACTTCGGCCTGCAGCGTGGAGGCTGACAATTGCTCCTTGCCATTCCACAGGTCTTTTGCGTCCAGCGTGCATCCTGAGCCCTCCGCAAAACCGAACTCGGCCGGACTCAGGTCCACCTTGACACGCGCTTCACTGCGGTTCAGCACTGCAATAGCACTATCACCGTCAGCCAGCCGTTTGGACAGAACGTCCGTCTCCGGCGTCCGCCGCACCAGTGTGGCCATCTGGCCTAGCGGGTCCTGGTCGATGGCGAGCACGGCCTCATTGCCGACGATGTCAAGCGCCTGAGGAGTGAGTTTCGCGACGTCTGAGCTTAAAATCAGCGGCGCCGACATCATAGACCACAGGGCCATCTGGCTACGACTTTCTGCAAGGCTCATGCCTCCGTCCCCGGCAAGAATAAAATCCGGGTCGTTCCAGTTGCCCGGTCCCTGGAACCGGCCCAACGGAAGATTGTAGTCGTAATTCCAGAGCACACTATTGAAGCGCGGACGGTCAGGGTTGCCTGCATGGAAGTTGGCTATGTCAGTTCCTTCACGGAACAACTGGCCGTAGGGCTTCCCCCAGCTCAGGACGGTGTAACGATCGGGCGTGCCCAGGAAAACCGATGCAGCGCATTCTGAAAACATGATGGTGCGGCCCGCGTTTTCGAGCGCCTGATGCTGGGCCGTAAAAGCCACGTGGAAGGCATGTTCTTCCGTCTCGCCTGGGGCGACGTACACGTTGCAGTTGTCGAGCTTCAACAAATCGATGCCCCAGGAAGCAAACAGCCGGGCGTCCTGAAGAAAGTGGTCTTGTCCGCCGCCCTGCGGCTGTCCGCTGCCTGCATTGCCAACACAGGTCATAGAGCCAGCGTCCTCATAGATGCCGAATTTCAGGCCCAGCTTGTGGACGGCATCGGCCACCGGCTTCATTCCGTTCGGGAAACGCTGCGGATCCGCCTGCAGGTTACCATTTGCGTCGCGGTTTTTTCCCATCCAGCAGTCGTCGATGGCAACGAGGTTATAACCGCGCGCGGCCAGGCCGGTGGAAACCAGCGCGCGGGCGTTGTCCAGAATTGTCTTTGCCGTGTAACCGCATTGGTAATGCGCCCAGTCATTCCAGCCCATCGGCGGCGTGGCGGCCAGAATGTTTTTGTCACCGGCTTGCGCCCCAAAAACGGGAACCGGCGCCCAGCAGGCCGAGGCCAAAAACATCAAAGCCAGAACCACGGAGACCAAGCCGTCACGCCGCGGGGCGGCAGATGTCTGGGAGGCTGTTCCTCCGACTACATTCCGGCGGGTTAATTGAAAATGGCTTACATGAAGACTTTTCTTTAGCAACACGAACGCACCCCCCACACAGAAGAATCAACCGACGATCCGAACCCTGGCTCCAGCGGCCACCGGGCGGTCAGACCGACAGTCCCCTCCCGAAAATGAAATCCCTTCCGCTGAAACTGTGAATAGCCCGTCCGACTTCATACGACCGCAAAAGCAAGAAAAATAGTATGGCGATATATTATGTTTGTCAACTATTTAATTGCGTGTACGCGCCGGAGCAAAAATAGACCACGTAACGCCGCGTTAGCGGCGTGATGTGGCGGAGTAAAAGTAGTCCACCCCGCCAGGCAGTAGTTTCACGGACAAGCAGGTTCTCTTTGGGGTTCCGAGG
>Ga0224553_1000524_pt1 | contig 16434 bp, 10 predicted proteins | sample 714S21014metaG_FD_179897 | JGI IMG/M metagenome (GOLD analysis project Ga0224553, IMG submission 179897) | Peat soil microbial communities from Stordalen Mire, Sweden - 717 S2 10-14 | ecosystem: Environmental > Terrestrial > Soil > Wetlands > Peat | place: Sweden: Norrbotten County, Stordalen... | reverse complement strand
GGGCGGTTGTGCGTCGTGTTCCGGCTTGTGGTCGCGGGATAGGGCATTGCATCAAGAATAACAGTGGTCACGGATCAGTGGTCAGGGATCAGTGGTCAGTGGTCAGGGATCAGTGGTCAGTGGTCAGGGATCAGGGGTCAGGGATCAGGGATCAGGGATCAGAGATCAGGGATCAGAGATCAGTGAACAGTGGTCAGTGGCCAGCGACAGGCGATCGCTGATCGACTTTGCCTTTGAGTGTGACTTGAAAATGTCGGTCTGGAGGCCGACGGCGCTGGTAGTCCCGCAGGTATACAGATTGAAAAAATCAGTCGTGCGATAAGCCTGCAAACTGAGGAAATGGATTTCAATTTGCAGGAAAGTCGGCCTGGGGCTCGGCAGAAAGGTAGCGAAACTCCGTTTCCATGCCGGCCAAAACAATCAAAACATCTCAAAAAACGATCGTTTTTGCGTGTTTTTTGGCGTTTTTTGTGCGTTTTGAGCGGGGCCTGCGCTCATTCGAGCGGATGGAACCCTGCGACGATGTTTTCGGATAGGCGGCAATGCTGGAGCTTGAGGGACCCTGCGGCGTTTCAGGGGGCCGATCATGGGCGCGGCGTCTTGGAAAGCCAACCGCCTCTGGCTCACTGAATTTCTCTTCGATTTAATACGCGAAGATTTTTCATCAACGGACATGGCGAGCAAGACAACCGGTCAACGTGTATAGCGTGAGGCGGATAAGGCAGCTGGCACTCTACCTCCAATTCCCCATGAGCACGAACGGCGCCCAGTAGAAGGGATGCGCGTATCCGGCAGGAGCCGGGCCCTCGGGTTCAACCCCCCTGTTACTCCCATCGCCCTGCGCCCTCGCCTTGCCCAGGAGCAGATCGAGCTGCGCCTGACGCAACGCTTCCACCTTGGTCACTTTCCCCGCGCCCTCCGCCCACCGTTTATAGAAGTCGCCCATCAGTTGGCCTGTGCTCGCGTCGTTCACCGACCACAGTGACGAGATCACTGCCTTGGCTCCTTTGAGTTGCGCGGTCGTACCTAGGCCATCCACCTCGCGTCCGTTTCCGGCGTTTCCGCTCATCCCCGTATCGCAGGCCGAGAGCGTGAGCAGATCAGTATCGTCCAGGGCCAACTGCTGGTTGTCGCGGAAGTCAGCCACTGTGAGGTGAAATCCAGCGCCGCCTTCTCCCTTGCCCGAAAGCAGCAAGTAGGACTGGCTATCGTCGCCCGGCTTGAACACAAAATGGCTGGCAATATGGATCACGTTGTGCTGTCCGCCGAGTAGATTCTCCATTCCCTTCTCAGTGAACTGGTCGTTCAGCAGGATCGTTCCCTGCAGCACGCCTTTTGCCCCTTGCACCTTCGGATCGTTCACGACGTCGTTCAGCTCGCCCGCCACCGCGGGCAGCGCCGGCAACTCCTCCTCATACTTCCGGGAGATCCCCATCGCCACTGTCCTCATGCTACTCACGTCCGGCTTCTCATTGAGGTGCGCAATGCTCGCGGGCGTGATGGTGACCGTGTCGTAATTCTCCACCACGTACTGTTTCCCGTCGTAGAGCGCGGCAATCGGCACATAGCGCAGCACCCCATCGAGAGACCAGACCAGCGTTTGCGCCCCTGCCTGGTCCAAGTCCGACTTTACTGGAGCAATGAGAGCTCGGTATAACTGCTGCGCAAGCGGCCTCGGGTCCTGCGCGGGGTTGCGCAACACCTGCTCAAAATCCGCAACTTTCTTGTTGAGGTCGTTTTCTGAAATTTGAAACTCTCGCGCCACCGTCGCCGCACTCGTGACGACGATGATGCTGATTCGGTCACTCCCCACCAGCGTGTAAAGCGCCACTGTGTGCGGCGTCTTCGCAATGGTCTGCTTGAGCAAGCTCACATCGCCCTTTACATCGGCCACTTGCTTGTTGGCATCGCGGTTCTTGCCAAAGAGCACATACAGGCGCGCGTAGTGGCCGTTTAATCCCTTGCTGGCCGCGTCAAGCTGATCGGAAAGCTGCTGGTACTGCTTCTCTTGCTCCGCTGTGCGCGCAATGTTCTTCTTCAATTGCGTCCATTGTTCGCTCATTGAGACAAGCTGTGCAGTGGACTTCTGGTAATCCTCTTCGGCCTGTTTCTCCGCAGGCGTCAGCGTCAGCGGGCTCAGTGCATTCGCCGTCTCCCCGCGCACGTAATCCGCATACTCCTGCTCCTTCAGCAGATCCAGCACCTGCTGTGCCTCCGGCAAGCGCCCCTGGGCAATCAGCAGATCCGCCAGCTCGTGATAGTAGTTGTCATTGGTCGCGAGAAAGCTCGCCCGCAGCTTCCTGTCCAGCCCCTTGATCTTGCCTCTCACCTGCTGTAGCAGGTTCACCGCCTGCTTGCCATAGAAGATCGCCAGGCCGGGTTCGTCCGTCTTTCGGTTCAGCATCAGGTTCCTGAAAATCTGCGCCTCCCGCAGCGGATCGCTTGCCGCCGTCGCCAGGGTCAAAGCCTCGCGATAGTACTCGAGAGCTTTCTCCTTCTCCCCCACTTCGTTCAGCAAGCCGCCAACATGGTTCAGTATCATCGCCTCACCGCCGCGGTCGCCCAACTGTTGCCAGATCGACAGCGCCTCCAGATACAGGTCCCGCGCCTTCGGCCTCTGCCCCAGGTCCTCGTACACCAGCCCCATGTTGTTCAGTGTTCGCGCCACCCCCGCGTCGTCCCCACCCGCCCGCTGCAGCTCCAGTGCCTGCTCGTAATACCCCAGCGCCTTCTGCTTCTCTGCCGGGCCGTTATAGATGCCTGCAAGATTGCTCAGCGCCCCCGCCTCACCCGTGCCGTCGCCAATCTCCACTTGAATCTTCAGCGCCCGGTTGTAGTAATCCAGCGCCTCCTTCTGCTCGCCCAGGTCGTCGTAGACCACCCCAATGCTGTTCAGCGCCATCGCCTCGCCCTTGCGGATCCCCGCCGCCTGCCATAGCTTCAGCGACTGGTTCAGCTCCTCCAGCGCCGTCTGCTTCTCGCCCAGAACGTTCTTCAGATTCCCCAGCCCCACCAGTACCCCCGCCTCACTCGGGCCGCCGCCCGAGGCCCGCGCCAACTCCAGTGCCTGGCCGTAGGCCTCCAGCGCCTCCTGCCGCCGGTCCAGGTCCGAATCGATATTCCCCAGGTTGGTCAGCGCCATCGCCTCGCCCGCCCGGTCGCCCACCGCATGCAGAAACGGCAGCGCCTGCCGGTAAAAACCCAGCGCCATCTCCATTGCGCCCGCATTCTTGCACAGCACGCCCAGGTTGTTCAGCGTTCCGGCCGTCCCGGCGCGGTCTCCAGCTGCGATTCGAAGTGGCAGCGCTTTCGTATAGTGCTCCAAGGCCGCCCGCCTGTCACCTTTTTCGGCGTACACAATGCCAATGTTGTTTTCGGTCGTCCCCTCGCCGCGCCCGTCGCCGGCTGTGCGCCAAAGCTCCAGCGCCTTTCCGTAAGCCTCGAGCGCCTTGTCGGTCTCCCCGGCGATGTCGTAGACGATTCCAATCCGGTTCCAGATCAGCGCCTCCAGCCCTGCATCCCCAACCTTCTCCGCCAGCGTCAGGGCCTGCTTGTGCAGCTGCATCGCCGGTTCGCACTTGCCCAGGTTGCAGCCCGCCCAGCCCAGCCCGTTCAGCGCCGTTGCCTCTCCGCGTTCGTCCCCGGCGGCCACGGCCACATTCAGGGCCTGGCGGGAGTGCTCCAGCGCTTTCTGGCTCTCTCCCAGCCCGCGATCACAGTCGGCAAGGCCATTCAGCGCCTGGGCTTCCGCGGCGGCGTCGCTCGCGGCGCGGGCTCGATTCAGGGCCTGGGCGTACTCTTCCGCGGCTGCATTGAAATCCGAGGTCCGATAGTGCAGTTCGGCGATCTGGTTCAGCATCTGGGCTTCGGCCCGCGCGTCGCCTGCCGCCTGCGCTGTCTTCAGCGCGTCTGCGAGCTTGTCCAACCGCGCCTGTACTGCGGCCGGCAACGGCGCGCTCGCCGCCGGACCGTTCTGCGCCGGAGCCAGGGGCTGTGCAGGCGCTGGGGGCTGCACTGGAGCCGGGGCCGTCTGGCCTGTCAGTGCAAAGGGCAGAACCAGGCACCCGGCCATAACCAGCAGAAGACCAGCGAGAGACAGTCGGCAATTGGCGCGGGCGTTGAGCATGCGGCATTCCTCCCATTGGGGCAACGTCGGAAAGACAAGGGAATGCACCAAGCTTATAACAGGCCAACGAAAGGAACCTACGCGAAAAGTGGAATCAGCGTCTTGCACTCCAGCCCCGCCACAGTGCGAGATTGTGCAACTCGGAAACTGGCCCTTCGGTTGACCGGTAACTGCCCAATGCTTAAAGTGAGAACTGCCGAAAGATGCAGTCACGATACCATGTCGCGCATAACTAATTCCTTTTTTGTTATCTGGCTCTGAGTATCAGTCGTCCACCGGCTTTGCCGACCCACGTGAGATGAAAATTCGGGTGCCCATCCTGCCACAGTCCTATCGCGGAAAGGTGGGTTGGCCAACGCCGTTCGCACCCCGCGCCGAACAGCCTGTGGCAGAAGTCGCAGCCTGGCGGAAAGCATCCCTCGGCGGCTAAAGAGGCTGCGGAAAAAGGCCCGAATTCAACCGAAATATCCGAAAAGCATACCGCAGGGGCTGAAGCCCGTATTGATTCTGCGGCACTTACGGCACGACTAAAGTCGTGCCCTGACGCTTCCTGCGCCCCGGAATGAGTTTTTCCGCAGCCTGTAAAGCCCGACGTTGATTCTGCGGCACTTACGGCACGACTAAAGTCGTGCCCTGACGCTTCCTGCGCCCCGGAATGAGTTTTTCCGCAGCCTGTAAAGCCCCATTGATTCCTGAGGCTTTATGGCACGACTAAAGTCGTGCCCTTTCAAGACCAGACTTCCACCACAGGCTGCTAAGGCTGACTTGCCGGCTTGCCGACCCGCTGACCGGCCTCATCTCCACATCGCTCCGCCGCCTCGGTCGTGTATCTTGACGCGAGAGAGTGAATTCCAATCCCCACTGGAGTGCGCGGAACCGCTATGCCTACTTTTGCCGCTGTCGATATCGGGTCGAACTCGTGCAGGTTGAAGATTGCGAAGGTTGTGGCGCACCAGCTGAGGACAGTGGCGGAGGATCGCGAGGTTACGCGGCTGGGGGCGAGCGTTTTTGAGTCGGGGCTGGTTTCGCCGGAGGCGATGGCGAATACACTGCGGGCGCTGAAGCGGTTTCAGCGGGCGGTGCAGACGCATGGGGTGGACAAGATTCGCGTGGTGGCTACGGCGGCGATGCGGGATGCGCGCAACGGGGCGGCGTTTCAGGCGTGGGTGAAGGCGGAGACGGGCTGGAACATGGAGATCATCTCCGGGCTGGAAGAGGGACGGCTGATCCACCTGGGGGTGATGGGGGGCGGAGCGGCGGGACCTGGGGCCGGGGTTGGCGGACGGGTGCTGCTGGTGGACCTGGGCGGGGGCAGTTGCGAGATTACGCTGTCAGAACACAAGCGGATCAAGGAGACGATCAGCGTGCCTCTTGGAGCTGTCCGGTTGACGGAGGAGTTTCTTGGTGCGGACCCTGCGCCGGCGGAGGGGCTGGCGCGGATGCGGCAGTGGATTGGGCGGGAACTGAGGCGGGCGCAGCGCAAGATTCAGCCGGCGGGCGTGGGACTGGCGATTGCTACGTCAGGGACGGCGGCGGCGCTGGCGGAGGCTTGCGGCTTGCAGGAAAAGAAGCGGGTCAGCAAGTCAGCGAGTCAGCGAGTTGGCAAGTCAGCGGGGCGGCAGGTTGGCAAGTTGGCGGGGATGGTGGCGACGGGCGAGGTGCGCAGGCTGGCCGCGAAGATTGCGAAGATGACGCTGCCGGAGCGGGAAGCGGTGCCGGGGATTGGACCGCGGCGGGCGGAGATTATTGTAGCCGGGACGCAGGTGTACGCCGAGTTGCTGGAGAGCTTTGGATTGGCGGGGTTTCGCTACTCGGCGCTGGGATTGCGGGACGGGATTCTGGCGCAGATGCTGGCGGAGCAGGATGCACGGGCTACGGCGCACAAGGAGTTCGAGCACGAGCGGTGGGAGAGCGTGCTGGCTACGGCGCGGCGGTATGGGGTGGATCTGAAGCGGGCGGAGCCGGTAAGGGCGCATGCGGTGCAATTGTTCAGGGAGCTGAAGGCGCTGCACCAGATGCCGGCGGAGTATGAGAGCTGGCTGGCTGCGGCGGCGATGCTGCACGAAACGGGCAAGTTCATCAACCACCAGGGGCACAACCGGCATACGCAGTACATTGTGTCGAGTTCAGAGATTTACGGGTATACGCAAGTGCAGCGGACGACAGTTTCAGCGATTGCGCGCTACCTGGGGAAGAGCCGGCCGCAACCGGGCGACCGGGCTTTGAGGAATATTCCGGCGGACGAGCACAAGCACGTGCATCGGGCGGTGGTGCTGCTGCGGCTGGCTGTGGCGTTGAACCAGGACCGGGCTTCAGATGTTTTGAGGGTGCGGGCCAAGGTGTATCCGAAGCGGGTTTATCTGGAGCTTGAGCCGGGGCGGACGGGCGCGGAGCTGGAGCTTTGGTCGCTGCGCAAGGAGGCGGGCTACTTCCGCGAGGTCTTTGGGCGGGAGCTCTTTTGCACGCTGGCGTAGATGGAGCTGGCGGTGCGGGGATCGATGAGCCACTGCAAGAGGGCTGGATGGCGGTCCATGCGGATGCGGGCGACCGAGCCCTTGCGCAAGCGGATGGCCGCGCCGCCGTTGCCGGTGACCATGCGGCCAAGGAACTGGAAGAGATTGGGGTTGTGTCCGACGACCAGGACGCCTTCGCGGTCGGCATACTTGGCCAGCAGAAGCTGGAAGCTGGCGTAATCCGCGCCTGGAGCCAGCGCTTTGCTGACTTCGACCTTGGCTTCGTAGCCGAGCTCGGTGCCGACAAATTGCGCGGTTTGCAGGGCGCGTTTGAGGGGGCTGGAGACGATGACATCCACCTGCACCTTGAGCGCGCTCAAGACACGCGCCATCAACATGCACTGTTCTTTTCCCTCCTTGACGAGGCCCCGCTTGGCGTCGAGAGCGGGGTTCTCGCGGCTGAGTCCGGCGTTGGCGTGGCGCATGAGGTAAAGGATCATCGAGATCGATCGGCCGGGAGGGTGAATTGTGGGTCCGTCCGCTCCGTGAGGCTCAATATTAACACGACTGTAACAATTGGCGCTCGATCTGAGGATGGGTAAAGCGGGTTTGGAGTTGGGTTTACGGGACGGGGTTCAGAATCCGGCCTGCATCGGAGCTGGCGGGCCAGGGTCCGCGGCACTTCTTCAATTGTAGGAGGCGAGCATGGCAGGCCGGGATTGTCTGAGCCTTGTCAAAGAAGTTGCATTCATCTTCAGCCCGCGAATTTGGTCAGGTAGAAACCGAACAGCACGAGTATGCCCACCAGCATCCCGACGGCAACGCGCAGTCGCATCTCGAAGAGTGGCCGAGGCGAGCCGAGGCGGGGAACAAGCGGTGCGGCGAAGAGCAACCCGGAGCCGAATCCGCCTATGTGGGCAAAATTGTCGATGTTCAGACCCCCGCCCATATAGCTTGAGCCGGCGTTGATGGAAAGTCCGAGCACCAGGTTGAGTCCGGCAAAGTAGATGACCGACTTGCGCAGCTTTTTCAGCTCGATAGGCGGCACCGGCAGCCGGTCCGACTTGAGCAGCACGATCAGGGCTCCGGCGATTCCGAATACGGCTCCCGATGCGCCCGCACCGGCAGGGAACATGATGGCTGGATCCAATCCCCCCGCTGCATGGTAGGCTTCCCAAGCTTGATGAAATGAGTACCAGCCTTTAAACGTGGAGAGCAGGTTGCCGGCCGCGCCGGTGAGAATGTAGACGGCCAGCACGCCCGCCGAACCCATCAGCGGTTCGGCCAACAGGCCCAGGTTCCACAAGCACCACATGTTGGTGGCCAGGTGGAGGAAGCCAACATGCACAAACATGGCGGTAACGATGCGCCACCACTCGCCATTGACGAGCACGGAGCCGGCATTGTTTGCGCCCCAGTGCATGAGTTGATCGGTGGTGGGACTGACCGCGCTGACGCCATTCAAGACCATGGCGATATAGACCGCGCAGTTGATGCCGACGAGCGAATAGGTGGCTGGGGCGGACGCCCAGGACGGCCGCCGCCGGCGAGCGGGAGGCGGAGACGTGAAGGAGCCGACGCCCGGAGGCAGAATCTCCGGCTCGGGAACTGGGGGATAACTTCCCATGACTTCACTTTAAAGCATTTTTGAAGACGCTGTAGGATGGGAGCTGGGGAATCCGCGGTTGAGTTTGCAAAGGTATTGATGGGTTGATGGAGTTTCAAAAGAAATCGCCTGGTAAACGCGGGTTGCAGTCGCGGGGGCTAAAGCCCCTGATTTACCGAGCCTTAGCGGCACGCGACCCAGGGGTGTCCCTGGGTACCCCGGTCGCGCCCTACAAAGAAACAGGATTTCGACTGTGCTGCGAGTTGAACAATCCAAACGGAGACAGCGTGTTCGGGCAAAAGCAGCGAGTTAGCCCCGCTGAGGCGGGGATGGCGAGTTAGCAGGTTGGCGGCGGCATCGCCAGACGCAGTTTCATCCCTCCGTGGGTGGGCGACGCCGGTGGGCGACTGATACATGGCTTTTTTGGGGGACGCATTCCTGGAAGCAAACATTCCCTCGCAGGCTCAAGCTACGGGGTATCAACCATGCGTTGGTTTTTGGTCAGTGTTCAAGGTGCGACTTAGCAGTGAGGACCGATCCTACAATTGGGTTGGAACGTCAGGATTCAAGGGGAGAAATTGTGAGTGCAGAAAAGCGGATACGGCGCGCGTTGTTGAGCGTTACGGATAAGACGGGGCTGGTGGAGCTTGCCCAGACGCTGGCTAGCTTTGGGGTGGAGCTGGTGTCGACGGGCGGAACGGCGCGGGCGCTGCGCGAAGCGGGATTGGCGGTAAGGGACATCAGCGATCTGACGGGTTTTCCGGAGATGCTGGACGGGCGCGTGAAGACGCTGCATCCGCGCGTACACGGAGGACTGCTTTACATCCGCGGAAACCAGGAGCACGAGGCCGCGGTGGCCGCGCATGGAATTGAGCCGATCGACATGGTGGTGGTGAATCTCTATGCGTTTGAAAAGACGGCGGCGCAACCTGGAGTGGCGTTCGGCCACCTGATTGAGAACATCGACATTGGCGGACCGTCGATGGTTCGTTCCGCGGCCAAGAATTTTGAAGACGTGGCGATTGTGACGCGGGTGGGCGATTACGCGGCGCTGGCTGAGGAGCTGAGGGCTACGCGCGGCAGTTTGAGCCGGGAGACTCGCTGGCGGCTGGCGCGGCAGGCTTTTGCGACGACCGCGGCGTACGATTCGGCGATTGCGAATACGCTGGATACGATTGGCGAGGCTCCAGCGCCGGATGCTGTTGCCGCTGCGGATACGGCGGCCTTGCCGACTACGCTTCGCATCAATTTTGGGCTGGCGCAGTCTCTGCGTTACGGGGAAAACCCGCACCAGCGGGCGGCGCTTTATGCGGACGGCTCGGGGCTGGGCATTGCCGGCGCAACGCAACTGCAAGGCAAGGAACTGAGCTTCAACAACCTTGTGGACCTGGACGCATGTTGGGAGCTGGCGCAGGAGTTCGAGCAGCCGGCGGTGATAATTGTCAAGCACACCAACCCCTGCGGCGCGGCGACCGGGGCAACGATTCTGGAGGCGTACCAAAAGGCGCTGGCTTGCGATCCGATCTCGGCGTTTGGCGGGGTTGTGGGCATCAATCGAGTGGTGGATGGGGACGCGGCGGGGGAGATTGCCAAGCAATTCGTTGAGGCGATTGCCGCTCCGGGATTCACGGCGGAGGCGCGTGAGCGGTTTGCGGCGAAGAAGAACCTGCGGCTGGTGGAGGTTCACTCCGCTGCGGCGCGGCCAGTGGTGAAGCATGTTTCAGGCGGGTTGCTGCTGCAGGATGCGGATACGGGCCGCGTGACCGAGGGCGAACTGAAGGTGGTGACGTGGCGGCCGCCTACGGCAGTGGAGTTGCGCAGTCTGCTGTTTGCGTGGCGTGTGGCCAAGCACGTCAAGTCGAATGCAATCGTCTATGCGCGCGATGGGCAGACGGTTGGGGTGGGCGCGGGGCAGATGAGCCGCGTGGACGCTGCACGCTTTGGGGCCATGAAGGCGGTGCTGCCGCTGGCCGGCTCGGTGGCCGCTTCGGATGCGTTCTTTCCGTTCCCGGATGGGCTGGAAGCGGTGGCGGCCGCCGGAGCTACCGCCGTGATTCAGCCGGGAGGGTCGGTGCGCGACGATGAGGTGATTGCCGCGGCGGACAAGCTGGGCGTGGCGATGGTGTTTACGGGGATACGGCACTTCCGGCATTGATTCTGCGAGCCATTGAGATAGAGACTGAATTATGACGCCCTCGACCCAGCGACTGATCCAGTGGCGCGCGCAAACCGCAGCGCTTGTTGCCCAGATGGACTGGTTCCGCGGGCTGCGGGCTGGGACGGCGCTCTGCGCGCCGCTGGTGCTGGGCGATTTGGCGGGAATCCCGAATTTGGGATGGGCGGCGCTGGGCGGGTTTGAGGCGATTCTTTCCGACACCGGCGGGCCCTACCGGACGCGGATGAGCAGCCTGGCGACTCTTTCGCTGGGCGGTGCAGCCGGGTTGATTCTGGGGTCGCTGGTTGGCGGAAACCTGCTGTGGGCGCTGCCGGTAACCGTGCTTTGGTGCTTCGTGTGGAGCTACCTGGGGGTGCTAGGGCAGCCATTCAGTTCCGCAGGCGTGCTGGTAGAGGTGATCTTCATCTGCGGGATCGGCGCGCCTACTTCCTCCTGGCATGAAGCGTTGAACAGAGGCTTGCTCTTGCTGGCCGGCGGGGCGTGGGCGGCTCTGCTTTCGCTGTTTTTGTGGCCTCTGGATGCGTATCGGCCGGCGCGGGCGGCAGTGAGCGCGTGCTACGAGGAGCTGGCTTCGTTTTTGGGCTCGGTGGCGGAACTTGCCGGCCGTGAGCAGCAGCGTCCAGCACTCTGGCACAGGCTGGCTCAGCACCACCAGTACCGGGTTCGCCGGGCGGTGGAACAAAGCTGGCAGGCTGTGGCCTCGATCCGCGCGGAACACCAGGCGGAGACAGCGCAAGGGAATCAACTGGTGGTGCTGCTGGAGAATGCGGACCTGCTGATTGCCCGCACCGTCGCGCTTGCCGAGCACTTTGAGGCGCAAGCCGGCGCCAGTGGAGGCTCGATGTGTTTTGACCGCAGCCTGTCCGGTCTTGCCGATCTGCGTTCCGGCGAGCTCTGGGTGGCGTCGCTGCTGATGCGCCGCCGAGGGCAGACCGTGGCCCACGCCCGCGCCAAGAGCCGGGAGATGGAGCGGCTGCCGTATTACCTGGAAGGCTGCATGGACAAAGAGGACCCGACCAGCCGTTTTCTGTTGGCGCAGGTCACTGAGGCCGCTTCGCTGGTGGCGACGGCTGTCGAGAGCGCGGCGCTGCTGCGGCTGGGTGAAGCGCCGGGTCTGGCTTTCGCCCGTTCCCCAGCCGTCTCTGTCGGCCACTTTGGTTATGTGTATGAGCGGCTGGGACAGCTTCGGCAGGGTTGGGATTTTGACCAACTGGCTGCCAATTTTACCGGCAAATCGCTGGTGCTGCGCCATGCGGCCAGGGTTGCGCTGGTCTGCGGAGTGGATGTGGCGCTGATCCTGCTGTTGCGCATCGATCACGGCTACTGGCTGCTGATGACCTCGCTGATTGTGCTGCAGCCGCATGTCTCGGGCACGATGCGGCGCGGATTGGAGCGCATCGGAGGGACGGTCGGCGGGGGCATTCTGGCTGCGCTGCTGGCCGCGTGGCTGCACTCGCAACTGGCGACGGCGGCTGTGCTGTTCCCTTTGGCGCTGCTGGCTCTGGCCATTTTGCCGGTCAGTTACGCGGCTTTTGCTTTCTTTCTTACGCCGGCGTTTGTGCTGGCCTGGCTGCCCTACAGCGGCGACTGGCAACTGGCGCTGGTGCGCATGGGCAACACCATCGCGGGAGCGGCGATCTCGCTGTTGGCCATGATCTTTCTGTTTCCCGCCTACGAGCGGGACCGGGCGCCGGAGTTTCTGCGCGCCAGCCTTGGCGCCGACCGACGCTATCTGGCCCAGTTGGGCGAAGGGTGGCGGAGCAGTTCGACAGGCCGGGCGACGGGCCGGTCTGGTTCGGGGCGCCTGCTGGCCAACGCACGGCGGGCGGCGGGGCTGGCGCATAACGATACGGAAGAATCGCTGGAGCGGCTGTTGGCCGAAAGCTGGCCTCGACGCAGGCCGTTTGCGCAGTTTGTGGCGGCTTTTGTGACCTATCTGCGGCGGTTTGCGCAGAGCGTGACCGCCCTGGCAACGCTGGATGGGGAGTGGGCGTGGAAGCAATCGGGAACGGTACAGAGCCGGCTGGAACTGCTGGACCGGCGGCTGCAATGGTTGGAAGAACAGACCGCGGTGAGTGAGCCCTCGCTTGGGCCTTTGCCGGTCCCGTGGCCGGAGCCGGGTGTCCGCGCAATGCAGCCAGCGATTCCGAGCCGCATGACGAGCGGGGATCATCCCGGCGAGCGCCAACTTGAGCGGCTGGAACGGCAGACTGAGGTTCTGCATCGGCAGTTGAAATTGTTGCGCGAACACGGTTGGCTGCCGGGTGTGCCAAAAGCGTGAGCGGCCTGACTCGCACTTTAGCAGCCGCTCCTTATTTTCACAGCCATTCCGGAAGCGAGGCACGAAAATCCAGTAATCCGGCGCGCTTTTGCGACCAATGACGGTTAGAATCGTCTTTACAGTAGGCAGAGCTGCTCCCAACGGCTGCCTGGGCTGCCTTTCAGCTTTCCGGAACGGTATTTTGCCGTCCGGGCGGCTCAAGAGGCGCGGAATCCCTTGGATGATGAAACCAAAAATTTGCTTGCTGCCCTCGTGGTCATTGTTTGCCGCCGCTTCTCTCGTTCTTCTGCCGGCGTTGCCTGCCTGTGCACAAAATGCACCGGCCAGCGCCGCACCCGCCCAAACCGCGCCAGCCAAGCTGCCTCCTGACACTGAGGCTCCGGGCAAACCGGGGCAGGCCGCGCCCGTCATCGCCGCGCCTGCCAAAGCTGCTCCGGCCGAGTCTGGCTTGCCGGCTGCAACGGCGGCGAATCGCGCCCAGGCTTACTATCACCTGGCTCTGGCCAACTCCTACGAGGAAGATGCGGTCACACTTGGCCGGCCGGAGTTGGTGACGCAGGCTATCGAGGAGTACAAGCTGGCGTTGAATGCGGACCCCGGCTCGTCGCAACTGAACGACGGGCTGGCCGATCTATACTTCCGCACCGGCCACACGCACGATGCTGAAGTGACTGCCCGGGGATTGCTGAAAGCAACGCCTAACGATATCGATGCGCACAAGCTGCTGGGGAAGATTTATCTGCGCGCGTTGAGCGATGGATCGAATGCTGTTGGGTCGTCGTCGCCGTCGGGCAATGTGCTGGATCAGGCGATTGCGGAGTTCGAGAAGATTGTGGCATTGCAGCCCAAGAGCGTGGAGGACCGGATGGTCCTGGGGCAGCTTTACACCGTCAAGCATGACCCAAAGAAAGCGGAAGAGGAGTTCAAGACGGCGCAATCGATCGAACCTGAGTCAGAGGAAGTGGTGCTCAATCTGGCTCGTGTGTATGCCGAAAGCGGGGATATAGAACATGCCGCCAAGGTGATCGAAGCGGTTCCGGTGGCAGCTCGCAGCCCGAAGATGGAGGTTGCGCTGGGCGCGGCGTATGACCAGTTGAAGCGGCCCAAGGAAGCGATTGCCGCCTACCAGCGCGCAGTCGACATGGATCCCGGAGACGAGCATACGCTGGACGCACTTGGCCAGGCCCTGCTCAACGACAACCAATTGGACGAGGCTCTGAAACAGTACAAGCAACTGTCGGAGGCCGATCCCGAGGATGCGGAGGCGCTGGTTCACATTGGGGAGATCGAGCGGCGCCAGGGCAAGTACGAGGAAGCGCTGGCGACCATCCGCAAGGCGCGCAAGCTGGACGCGACGTCGCTTGAGGCCGGCTATAACGAAGGGCTGCTGCTGGACCAGTTGGGACGCTACGACGAAGCGGCGCAGTTGTACGAGAAGATGGTGGATCTGACCTCGCACGCCAACGGCGCCTACACCGCCGAGGAGAAGACCAACCGGGGTATCTTCCTGGATAGACTGGGGGCGATCTATCACGAGCAGAACAAGACGGATCAGGCGATTGCCGCCTACCAGAAGATGATCGATATGGGCGGGGAGACGGCCGAGCGCGGATACCAGGGCGAGGTGGACGCGTACCGCGACGCCAAGCAGTTTGACAAGGCGATCGAAGTTTCCCGCAAGGCAGTGGATGCCGAACCCAAGAACAGGGAGTTCAAGCTGATGCTGGCCGGGGAACTGGCGGATCAGGGCAAGGCCGATGAGGGCCTGGCACTGGCCAAGGCACAGCTTGACAACACGGACAACGACCGCCTGGTGTGGCTGGCGATGGGGCAGATGGACATTCGGTTGCGGCGCTGGAAAGATGCCGACGACGCGTTCACCAGGGCCGGCGCTCTGACTACCAAAAAGGAAGACCGCACCTACCTGTTGTTTCTGCGGGGCGAGTTGGCCGAGCGGCAAAAGCACTATGAGCCGGCCGAGCAGTTCTTCCGCCAGGCGCTGGATCTTGACCCGGCCAGCTCGATGACCATGAACTACCTGGGCTACATGCTTGCCGACAAGGGCAGCCGGTTGACCGAGGCGTTGAGCCTGATTCGCAAAGCCGTGGAGCTGGAGCCGACGAACGGCGCCTACCTAGATTCGCTGGGCTGGGTTTACTTCAAGCTGGGGCAATACGAACTGGCGGAGGAGAACCTGCGCCACGCCGTGGAGCGGGACCAGACCGATCCGACGGTTCACGACCACCTGGGCGACCTGTACGAAAAGACTGGGCGTATCCGGCTGGCCGCGGCGCAGTGGGAACTGTCGCTGGGAGAGTACTCGCAGTCGGCCGCCGCGGATGTGGAGCCGGGCGACGTGGCCAAGGTGCAGCACAAGCTGGAGAGCGCCAAGGTGAAGCTGGCCAAGCAGGAGAACGCTACGGGGCCGGTGAAGCAGGAGTAGGGCAACCGTTTAAATTCGCCCTACATCCCATGAGCCTCTTGCAAAATTGCCTTCAGGCTATCGATTGTGTCAGGGCACGACTTCAGTCGTGCCGCAAATGGCCAATTTAGATTCCGGCTTTAGCCGCTGCGGAATTGCAAATTACTGAAAACAAAACCGCAGGGGCTAAAGCCCAACATGATTTTGTTGCTCTTCCGGCACGACTGAAGTCGTGCCCTGACGCTTTTTGCAGTCTCAATGGAATTTTGCAAGAGGCTCCCATGTCTGAAAATCCAGACATGGGGCACCCGGTTTTGTTCTCCCGGGACCTGGGCCAGCAGCCCTAAAGCTGGACGATCTTGAGGCCGGGGATAAGCCGGAAGTGGCGTAGATTGACGGTCAAGACCGGAAAGCCCAACTCCAGCGCCGTGATGCCGACCAGCAAGTCGCCGAAGGGTATTGTCACGCCCCGGGCCTGCTGCTCGCCGTCGATCTTTCCGGCCAGCAAGGCGGTTGTTTTGGTGTACGGATAGACCGCCAGATCGCGTAGCAGTTCATCGATGAAGGACTGGCGGCGAAGCCGCATTTCCTGGGTTTGCGCGCGATAGATTCCGTGGGCGAGTTCAGTCAGCCCAACGGAAGAAAGCGCGGCGTCCTGATCACCCGCCGCAGAGACCACATGCTCGATCAGTTTTTCGACAGTATCCCCTCGGCGCTCGGCGGCGATAACGACGCTGGAGTCCAGTATCAGTCCCATGCGATCAGGCCCATGGGTTTTGGAGCGGCTCGGGATGGCTGTTGACGGCCGCTTCGAGGTCCTGGGAGAACCCGCCGTCCAGCGTGACCGTGGAGCCATGCTCTTTTGCCAGGCGGAGGGACTCCGACAGCCGCCGCAGAGGGCGCTCGAGAGCCGTGCGCAGCACAACGGCAGGAGATGCGGCGTCCTCGATGACGACCTCGGCTCCGGCGCGGACACGGGCCAGCAGACCGGCGAAGTCACGGTAGGCGTCGGCTTCCGAGATGTGGATCGTTGCCATACTTAGGATGATACCTCGATTCCAGGCGGGTGGCTGGGTCAAACGTGGGCGCACACGGTCGGGGAGGTTCATGCCGGCCCACCCTTCGCCTGAAAAAAGCGAAGGATGGGGTACCCGGCCAACATCCTACATCCCATGTCTGAAAATCCAGACATGGGGCACCCCGTCTTTATCCTTCAGACCTTGTGTTGCTCGCGCTACTTGGATCCTTCCGCGGCGGAGGCGATGTAGAGATCGACGTTGCTCTTGTCGACGAGCGAGGTGCCGGTGTCCACAAAGACCGGGTAAGGCGAGAAGGAGTCCGTGCTGAAGTCCTTGTTGAGTTGCTTGGGC
>Ga0224553_1000519_pt1 | contig 16480 bp, 11 predicted proteins | sample 714S21014metaG_FD_179897 | JGI IMG/M metagenome (GOLD analysis project Ga0224553, IMG submission 179897) | Peat soil microbial communities from Stordalen Mire, Sweden - 717 S2 10-14 | ecosystem: Environmental > Terrestrial > Soil > Wetlands > Peat | place: Sweden: Norrbotten County, Stordalen... | reverse complement strand
TCCAATGTTCCGCATCAGGTTGTAGATGCCGGCCGCATTGCCGATCTCCTGCTTGCGCAGCCGGCTCAGGGTCATGGTGGTCAGCGGAATGAAGATGAAGCCCATGGCGAAACCATTGCCGACATTAGGCAGGACGACCGAGGCCATGCCGATCTCGAGATTGATGTGGCCCAGCATCCAGGTCGAATAGCCCAGCAGGGCGAACCCAAAGGCCATCAGCACACGGCCGTCGATGTACCGGACCAGGACTCCCACCGCAATCATGGAAACCATGGAGCCGATGCCGCGCGGACTCACGGTCAGACCGCTCTGCAGCGCCGAATACCCCAGCAAGGTCTGCAGAAACAACGGCAGCATGGCTGTAGCGCCATAGAGGACAAAACCGTAAATACCGGTAATCAGCGTTCCCACGCCGAAGTTGCGGTCCAGGAGCACACGCAGTTGCACGATCGGATCTCGATTTGTAAGTTCGCGAAAGATGAAACCCACAAGCGCAATCGCCGAGATCGCTGCTGTCCATCGTATCCAAGGAGTCGAGAACCAGTCCGCCTCCTGCCCCTTGTCGAGCATTAACTGCAACGTACCCAGCCAAAGAGCCATCAAGCCGAAACCGAGATAGTCTATGGCTCCTCGAAAGGCCTTGCGCAGGTAAGGAGGATCTTCGACAAACAGGTTGACCATGAACAGGGCCAGCACGCCGATGGGAAGATTGATGTAGAAGATCCAGCGCCAGGAGTAGCTGTCGGTAATCCATCCGCCCAGGGTTGGTCCGATCACCGGGGCCACCACCACCCCGATGCCGAAGGCGGCCATGGCCGTGCCGTGCTGCCGGGGCGGAAAGCTCTCCAGAAGGATGGACTGCGCCAGGGGCTGCATGCCGCCCCCGCCCACGCCCTGCAGAACCCGGGCCACAATCAGCATCGGCATACTGACCGCCATTCCGCAGAGCAGCGAGGCGGCCGTAAAGATCAGGATGGAAACGATGAGCAGGCGCTTGCGTCCGATGCGCCGCGCAATCCATCCCGCGGTGGGCAGCATGATGGCATTGGAGACCAGATAACTGGTCAGAACCCACGTCGATTCATCCGTGGAAGCCGAGAGATTGCCCGCAATGTGCGGCAATGCGACGTTGGCGACCGAGGAGTCAAGCACCACCATGAAGGTGGCTAGCATGACCGAGGCGGCGATCACCCACGGATTCGCCGCCGGCGTCCACTGGCTCTCTTCCGCTTCCGTAAGGCGGCGCGCGTTGCTGGGAGTGCTCATCCGGCTTTCCGTTGCTCTCGTTCCGCAGGGTTGGCTGCCGGTGGCCATGACCAGGGTCCTGCAAGGCGATCTCTTCAACTGATTATTATGCGCTACGGCAAAGAGGCCGCCGGCGACGGCTGCGGGCCCCGTTTCATCGCATCAGTTGCACAACGGCTCGGGCGCGGCGATAGGGCACAGAGGGGGCAGCATCCGGCGTGGCCGCAAACGTCAACTCCACGAGCCCTTCGGCAACCGGCCGCGCAACCGCGCCCTCGGCCTTCACAACTGCCCATCCGGTCTGGAGCTGAAGGCGCGACTCGCGGTCCGAGGGCACATCGGCCGCAATAGTCAGGACGCTTCCCTCGAGCTCGACGCCGATCACGTGAACGCCGCTGGAGGGCCTTCCCGTCAGCAGCGGCGGCGACTCCGCAATCACGGAGACTCCTCCCTGCCAGTCGATGTGCATTTCGCTTTTTCCGTGCGGAGCGTCCAGCAGCACCTTGGCAACACTCTCCTGCGGATGGTCTTCCAATGCCGCCGAGATCGGTCGATGCTCCAGCTCCGCGCCCTCGATGCGGGCGCCGAGAGGAATCTCCGGAGCGAATGCGAGCTGGAAGGGCGCGCCGGAGTTGTCGATCGTGAGCGTGAGCCCGCGTGGTGTGCGCCGTAACGCGAGAGCGACAGACGCGTTGGACAGCCTGATGTGTTCGAGCGAAACGCTTCCCCATGCAGCCGGCAGGCGCGGAGCGAATTCGATGCGGTTGGCGACGGAGTCCACGTTGAGCCCGAGCAGCCCGTGAATGGTTGCATCAAGGAAGCCCGCGGACGACCACGTCTGTTCGGGAACGGACTCAGCTTGCGGACGGTAGACGTTGCCTGCCAGCACCTCATCCATGTGGCCCAGAGAATCGAGCGAGGACCACGGCAGCAGGGCTCGCCACAGGCCCAGCGCGGTTACGGGACGATGCTCCGACCAGAAGGCCTGGGCAAGCGACGCTGTCCCCACAGCCCACACGCTGCCCTTGGCGTAGGAGCCTGGATCGTAGCCGGCCGAGCCTGCGCCCACGCTGCGTGTGCCCCAATCGGTTTGGAAGGAAGACGAAGCAAGCTGGTCGAGCACAGTCGCTTCCTGCTCATCGTTGAAGAGGTGCAGAGTGAGCGCCTCACCTGGACCACTGCGCTGCTCGGGCGCGTCCTGGCCCGAAGGCGTGTGGCCGCTCACCCAGAACGATTGGCGCGCATTCCAATAGCGAATCGGAATCGCGGCGGCGGCGAGACGACTTGCGCGCGCCGCCTCATCGGCCAGATCTGTGTGGCCGGCGAGCGCGGCCAGATGCGCAAACGCCCGAGCAGTCTGCACCCAACCGGTGGATAGGCCGAGGTCGTCGGAGATGCGGTCCTGTTCATCGCCGCCTTCCTTGCCGGCGGGAATGCGCGGCAATCCGGTTGCCGGATCGATGAGAGACCGGCAGTAGCGATATGCGGCATCGAGCGCCTCCCAGTGCTCGCGCGCAAAGGCCAGGTCTCCACTCGCTGAGACGTAGCGCTCGACCGTGGAGAGAAATTGGAAGGTGATGTCCACATGGACAAACATGTAGGGAAACTTGCCGGCCCAGTCGATCAATCCGGCGCTCTGAGAGAGTTCATGCCAGATCATTCCCGTCTTGCGATCCCGATAGCGGAGAATGAACTCGAGCTCCTGGCGGGCAAGCATGTTGTCGCTCAAGGCGACGGCGGCATCCGCGGCCACCATTCCATCGCCGGCGAAGAACCAGTCGTATTGGGGCCGCCGCGCGCCGCGCGAGGGTCCGTATCCGGCAACGAAGCCGCAGCCCAGATCGGGATTGCACACCCAGGCCTGATCCAGCGCAATCTCAGCCCACGCGATGGCCTGATTGACTTGCGGTTCGGGCGTTTGCACGCGCAACGATGCGTCCTGAAAATCTTTGAGATGCGCCGCGGCCTTCGCTTCGAGAGCCTGCCGGTCGCGGATCAACTGCCGGAACAGCGCGCCGGGATCGCCGGCATGGGGCGGGTTCAACGCGACGAAGACTCGGGCAACACCGGAGCTGTCTGGGCGAAGGGAAAAGCCAAGGGTGGTAGAACTCTCGCCGCCCGCGGTGCTGTTGGCGATGTCGTCGTGAGCCACGATCTCTTCGGAGCCCGCAACCGCGCTATAGCCATCTGCCGGCTCCGACAGCACGAAGGCGGAGAGCGAAGGATTCCATGCGACGCTCTGGCCGCCCAGCGCTCCCGGCCACATCAGGTCGAGCACGGGCGTCGCGTGCACATCGATCTCGATCGCGTGTCCGCTCTCGACCCGGTAGGTCAGAATTGCGCCGGGCTCGTCCAGCGGAACGAAGAGCTCTTCGCGGACCATGAAGTCCGGCCCAAGATAGGTGCGGGTGATCGAGTCCGGCTGGTAGGTGACGCGGCTGAGGATTTCTTCGCCGCGGATGGGCGTGGTGGCGCCATGCGAGCGGAACGCGACCCGGTAGCCGCTAAGAATCTGAAACGGATAGACCCATACTTCAAGGCCATCCGCGGCGTAGCCATCGACCAGAGCACGGCGGCCATGGGCGGCGATGAAGCGCAGCGGCGCAACGGCCTGGGTGTCAAGCGTGAGCCGCGTATCGTCGCCTGGCTCCGGCGCGTTCTGTTGCGCGGAACTGCGCGCTGCCGTCAAGGACAGGCTGGCGGCGACTCCAAGAAGAAGTCCGAGCCTGGCTGCGCGGAGCATACAATCTGCGATCGACACGAGCATCTCCTCAATGGAATCTCATGCTGCCTGGCGTCTGCCATAGGATTGTAGACCGAGGCAAGCCCCTTCACGAAAGAGTCAAAGAGTTGTCCGGCGAGCGGCGGAATGGTTACAGTTGTTTGTGAGCCGATTGGGAGCGCGCCCTTGATCGCCTGGTTCAGCGGCAGAACGGTTCTGCTGGACGCCTGGTTCAACCGCCAGAAGCGCGCGGATGCAATCGGACGGCAGGTTTCTTTTCACTGCAAGTGGGACGACCTGAGCAACAGCGGCTACTCGCTGTCTGGTCCTATCTTCCGCAACTGTGGTGTCCTGACCATCCCTCGGGTTATCATCGATTCGACTTCAGGCTCCACGGACAATCCTCACGCTACATGCACGACCGTCCTTTGGGGCAGTTCCTCAGGCAAGCCCATTCGGGGGGTTCGGCGCCGAGTAAGCGTACTCTCTCCAGCCGTCTTCCACAAACACCACATGGTCAGCCATCTTCACCGCCGAGGCACCTGAATCCTATGCGCCGCAAACCCGCACTGCTTCTCACGTCTTTCATCCTGGCTGCTGCAACCGTCCTTAGTGCGCAGACCACCATGATCACTGCCGGCACGACTGTGGGCGGAACTGGCACCCACATTGGCGCCGGCACGATCGCGTTCAAGCCTACGAACCTGGCGAGCAACCCCCTGCCTGTCAACTTTGGCTCCTTTGGGGGTCCGGTTGCACCAAAGCCGATCGCGTGCGGGATCCCAAGCGGTGCGGTCACGAGCGCTCAGGGCGGTGGTCCTTGCCAGGTAGTCGATACCTCGCTGACCTACTCCACGCCCTTTTGCTACGCGACGGCGATCTACGACTCCATCTTCAAGCAAACGGCATCCGGCGGGGGCTGTGTCCAGCCCACGGGAAGCACCTGGAGTCTCGACACATACAAGCCCGTCGCGGCCCCCACCGCAGAGGTTGTTGCCGGTCTTACAAGCCCTGCCGGGCCCGCTGGAACAGGCTATATCTCCGGCCTCTCCAGCGGCGGCGCGAGCGGTACCCAAGTTGCAGATAAAGTGGCGGCGGCTGCCAAGACATCGGACACTATTCGCTCGGGGCAGCATTGGTTCGACGTACGTTCCAAGGGCGCCTTTTGCGACGGCCACCCCACATCGAACGGTTGGAGCGGAACGGATGATACATCGGCCTTCCAGGCGATAGCCGCCAATGCGAACGGGGCAAGCATCGAAATACCACCGTCTCCCGGCAACATGTGCTCCATCCTTCCTGGGCCTTCCACTGCCAGCCAGGCGGCGCTGACTTTCAACACCAACAAGTTCATCCTACGCGGACAGACGCTCAACATGAGCATCATTCAGGACGCAACGAACGCCGCAATTGCACAATCGAATGCCCCGCTACTGCAGATAGGAACAGGCGAATCGCTTCTCAACGGCACCAATCTGAACAGCCTTACCCTGCGCGGCGCGTACAACGTAAGCTATCCGAAGGGGATGTTGCGGATGTACCAGAACAACCTGACGACCATCGAGGATTTGGGGATACAGTTTGGCGTCAACGCGGCTAACTCTTATGGCCTTTACGTCCCAGGAACAGCTACCACAGTCTTTGGGGAGATGCGGTTTAACCGGATTAGCATTTATGGCGGCGCAGTTTCCAATGGGACCGTCAACCCCAACAATACGGGTATATTCATCCAAACGTCCGAGGCTAACACTGACTTTACGGAGTCGAACATCGAGAAGGTTGCTATCGGCGTGGACTTTAGCAGCACCAACGGGACGCCGATTCTGAATTGGGCCGGAGGACACTTCGAGCGGATTCCCCCAGACCCCACCGGCAGGGATGCGGGACTCGCCTTCCGCATCCGGCAAGCGCAACTGCATCTGACCGGCGCCAACATCATGTCAGGCATGATTTACCTTGACCCCAGCACGGTTAACAGCAACGTAGACATAAGCATGGCAGGTGGAGGGTGGGGTGCGGCCATCGTAGACAATGGGGTTGGCAATCAGATACACCTTGCGGCGGCGAGTTATTCCGGCCAGCAGGCGCTTAATTTGGATGGAAGCGAGCAGTACAAAACGCCGACTCTGACCTCTGACCCGCTTTTTCTCGTCTCAGGCGCAAGCGGCTGGACCAAGCTCGGCACCACGGCCCACGTAACATTGTCCAATCTTTCGCTAACTTCTCCCGGCGCGAAGGCTGGGCAGGCTGTTCTAATTTCGTCCACGGATGCGACGAGCGGCGCTTACATCACGACACAGACGCTCACGCCAGGCACCGAATATGAACTGGTCGTGGTTTTGCAGTGGATCGGGCGCCAGTCCGCGAACGTGGTGAACGTGATTGACAATCAATCCGGCGCGACGATCTACACCGCATCCGTGCAACCGACGATGGCCATTCCGACTGCGGGAGGATATTCAGCTTACAGAGTACTGAGGGCTTGGATACCGGCCAGTTCCAGCGCGACTACATGGCAGATTCAGGTGGTTCCATCGGCTGCTAACAACTTCGCAATTGTGACTTACGTGGGAGTCAATCCATCCAGCACGACGATGGCGTCTGGAGTTCCTTTCGCATCGGGCGGCGGCCTCGCCACTTGCACCAGCGCCTCGCATTATTCTCCCTATCTTTCCGCCAACTGCGCAATTTCAGGAAGGGTGGGCGGTGCCAATGCCTCACAGACCTGGACGCCGAGGAAATTCGCGTATGCGACCGGCGCATACGTGAGGATGCACATTGAAACCGATGCCAGCGCTGTTGCTCCCATGTGCAAGATTGGGACGCTCCAGATATACTTTCTTCCAAATACCTCGTGGGAATACAATGTGCCGGTAGGATTCTGGCCCGCAAGTATCGTCTGTCAGGATGCATACGGGCCAAAGTCCGACCCCAAAGACATGGTGGTTTCGCAGCTCAGTGTGGTGCCGATCTATCAGAACCTGGTTGTGCCCATCACTACGCCGAACGATGGGGAATTTGTTACAGGGATCACTCCAGACGGGGTGCAGCAGCGAACGGCGATTAACCTGGCGGGCAGCGCGATTGCTTCGCCGGTCGGCGTGTCGGCTGCGGGCAGCACGGAGAAGGGAAACAGCGGCGACCAGCCACTAAATACCTGGACGGGAATCACTCTGGCGGCTGGTAAGTGCATGAGATTTACGGGCGCGGCTGCCCGGATGGCAGGCTCGGCAACCAACACGTTCAAAATCATGCTTGGAGGCACGGTGTCCAATGGGGCGGTGAAGGGCGGAACGACGGTTGCCAGCTGGACTTATACAAGCACAGACACATCCACATCTGCCGTCTTTCACGCACTGGTGTGTAATAACGCAGGTACGACAACCAGCCAGTTCAGCTTGATGGACGCCGTGTTTAACAACACGTCTTCAGCGGCAGGAGCGGCGTCGCTGACTTCGTCCGCCTCGACCTCGACGGCCAACAGCGTGTATTTCACATTCAACGGAGCCAGCACGGAGGAATTTACTCCCAAGGGAGCGGTGCTGGAGTTGTTGCCTTAGCTGGAGCGACTGAAAGGGTTTCCGGCACGAGCTAAAGAGGACTTATGCCGGGGCAAGAACGTAGCGTTTGAGTTATCCGGCGTCCCGTCCAGCATGGTCAGCCAATCGGATTGTCGATTTGCATGAGCAACATATCGAGCTGCCGAAGACAGAAACTGGCTGTTCGAGCGCTGTCGATTTCCCAACCCGTGGCAAGCTTCTCCAGCAGGAAAGCGGTAGCGAGCCGCGGAACCAGGGAAAACGGAATATCGAGTGCATGACAATACACACGCCATGAACCCTCCCGGAGAAAGGTGGAATAGAACAGTTTCTCCGGGGAGAACAACAGGGTCTGCATGTAAAAGAAATGGCAGAGATCATGCAGAGGCAAACCCAGCCATTCGGCGAATTCCCAGTCGAGCAATGTGCAGGTGCCGTCCCGCAGTTCTCGAATGTTCCAGGGAGCGAAATCGCCATGCACCAGCGCGGCGGGAACGACCGCGTCTTCCTTCAGGTAGGCAAGTGCGGACTCCAAGTTGCCGGCATGGTTGCCATAGGCTGAATGGCTGCGCAATCTTTCTTCAAGGCGGCGCCCGCGCGCCCGCAGCGATACCAATTCTCCTGTCCGGACAAGATCAAGCAGGAGGCGAAGATACTCCTGTTTGCAGCGCCGGGATCCCAGCTTTCCGGTCAGATATTGTTGCATCGCGGCGCCGCTCTCCTCTGAGTAATGCAGCAATCGCGGAGTGCCATGCTTTCCATCAAGTTTCCTGAGGGTATCAGCCTCGTTTCGAAGGCTGGCGTGGGCCGCGAACGTCAGGGGTAGCTTGACAACCGCATCCAGTCCCTGGCTGGGGATTACCATGAAAACGAGCAATTTACGCGTAGTGGAAAGATTACCAACCAGGATCACCGGAGGCGACGCATCGGCTTCTTGTCCGATATGGCTTAGGAGCTGCCTGCCGGCTGTTGCCGGCAGGCGTGTTTGCATTGTGCCGGGCAGGAATCGCAGTGCCCCAAGACGTGCAACCAGGCGGACACCGGCCCAGCTCAAGCGTGCAGCCGGGCTGTAAGGGCGCCATTCCCTGAGAATCGTCCGGGTAAGTTTATTGCGATTGGGGAGTAGCCAGCGCGGGCCGTCATTGCCCGGAATTATGGTGTATGGGATATTGATTCCCGGGCTATTCGCTGCGATCCCCAGCGCAGCCAGAATACGGCTCAAATCCGGATCGGGAGTGGAAACGTCTTGCTGAGGTAGCATAATCAATAATCACACACCAGGTATATGGTCGACAGGCGAAGGCATTCCCAGGCCGTCACGGGCACGGATTACGACGGGGCCATCGCCGATTCTGCAACTTGCGCGGGCAGCCGGCGCGAGTGTAAAGGCGCCGACATATTCCTGGCGTAATCTGTTCGTGCCTGGATTCATATGTTAACATTTTCACAATAGCGACTTTTTCTGCCGTCACACCAAAATGCAATCTGTCCGCATACGGGGAGAGTAATTTTAATGAGTCTGCCTTCCGATCGTCCAGGCCTGAATTCTCAAGGGGCGAAACCACAGTTTTCCGCGCAATCGGTTTCACCGGGAGGTTTCGAACCTGCCGAAGAACAGTCGTTGCGCGACATCCTTCGCGTATTGCGAAAGCGCCTATACGGGGTCCTGGCTTGGACCCTGGTAGGCGTAGCTCTTGCATTTTCGTTGTGCGCGGCGATGAGGAATCAATACATCTCCACAGCCACCCTGCTGGTTAACAAGGAAAACTCGGGCGGTCTCGACCTGGGAGGCCTCTCCAGTATTGCTTCTGCCGTGGGCGGCACGGACGATCTGAAGACAAGTCTGCAGACCCACGCCAAGGTTCTGCAAAGCGATACCACCACCCTCCTGGTGATTCGTGAGATGGGCCTTGATAAAGTGGCCCCTTACAAATACACGCCGGGCCTATGGGGTGGGGATAAAAAAATGAAAGCCGAGATTGGACTCCCGCTGGAGAAGGCGACGGCCACCCGCGAGCGCATCCTCAAGATGATCGGCCGCAAGCTCAAGGTAGAGCCGCAGGAGGACACCCGGCTGATTACCGTCGAGTTCAGGGACTACGACGCGCAACGCGCAGCGGATGTGGCCAATACATTCGTCAACGTCTACATACATGAATACCTCACGAACAATTTCCAGGCGACGGCGAGAGCATCCGACTGGCTCACCGGCAAGTTGGATGATCTGAAGGCCAAAGTGGCTGATTCACAGCAAAAGCTCTCCGATTACGAAAGTAAGACCGGACTAAGCGTCCTGATGCTGGGAATGATCGGAGGATCCGGCAGCTCTGGATCAGGCGGAGGCGGAGGTTCCATGGGCGGAGGCATGCATATTCCCGCGGTGGACAAGCTGGCCGCTTTGAATCAGGAGCTGACCGCCGCCGAGGCGGATCGCATCAGCAAAGAGGCAATTTATCATCTAACCCAGACGCAAAGCCCGGAAGTCGTTCTGGGGCTCGGCTCGAGCAGCCTTGCATCTTCTCTGGGCGGCTCTACTGTTATCAGTGGGGGACAGGGGCTAGAGGTATTGCAAGGCCTGCGGTCGCAGGAGGCGCTCCTGGGCATGCAGTACGGCGACGCCCTTACGAAATACGGCGCGAAGAGTCCGCATCTCGCGGAGATGCAGGGCCAGATGCAAGCTCTGAACCAGGCGATACGGGATGAGCTGAAGCGAATTAACGAGCGCGCAAAGAATGACTATACATTGGCCCTGCAGACTGAAGACGGTATCCGGAAGGCTTATGTCCAGCAACAGGAAGAGGTCAATAAGCTCAATGACAATACGATTCAGCTGGAGGTACTGGCTGGCGAAGCTCTATCCAACCGGGAGCTTTATCAAGACCTGTATTCAAAGCTACAGTCGGCCAGTATTCAGGCTGGAGTGAGTGCTACCAATCTTGTGCTGGTGGATGAGGCGCGTCCGGCAGCTGCACCGGAGCGCCCCGACTGGGTGCTCTATCCTGCCATTGGATTGGCCGCCGGGCTTCTCCTGGGCATTGCTTTCGCCTTCGTGCGTGAAAACCTGGATGACTCCCTTGTGACCACCGAGCAGGTAGAGAAGGTGGGCTTGCTTCCGGTGCTGTCCTATATTCCGCTTATGCGGCCCGATGAGAAGCAGCGCGGCAAGCTGCCAGGGGAGGATGCCAATGCCGTGGTGGACCCTCAGGAGCGAAGCCTCCTGCTATCCCGCCCGACTGCTCCGGCGGCCGAGGCCTACCGCTCGCTGCGAACGGCAATTCTGCTTTCCGCGACAGATGAGCCATTACGGGTGCTGCTCGTGACCAGCCCGCTTGGCGGCGATGGTAAAACCACGATTTCCTATAATCTTGCCGTGGCATTTGCGCAGCATGGCCGGCGGGTTCTTGTGATAGACGCCGATTTGCGCAAGCCAAGCATGCATACACTTTTCCGCGCCCGGAAAGCGCCGGGGTTAAGTGAAGTGCTCACAGGCGGCGCGCAATTCGCAAATGCTCTGTCGGGCCATGCGTCCCTCGATAACCTCTTCCTGCTGCCTTCCGGCACGACTCCGCCAAATCCAGCCGAACTGCTTGACTCCAGGCGCTTCGATGCCCTGCTGGAGGAAGCGAAGAAGCAATTCGAACTGGTGATTATCGATAGCCCGCCGGTGCTGATGGTTACCGACCCTGTTATCCTCTCCACCAAGGCAGACGGCACGATCGTCGTTGTCCGTTCTCAGAAAACTACCCGGCCTGTGCTGAAAAGGGTCGTTGGATTCCTCTCCCACAGCCATGGCCGCAAGCTGGGCTTCGTGGTCAACGGCATGGATACGAAATCGGTGGAATACTACTATTCCTATGGTTACTACGGTGACAACAAGTATTACGGCCAGGAGGCCTGAGATGAAGCTCCGATTTGTTTTCCACTGCGCGTTGACGTTCATGATCGCGACGCTTGCGGTAGCGCTCCATGCGCAATCGACAGGACCATCTGTGCAGATCGGCAATGCTCAGGCTTCATCCGCGGGGAATGCGGCCGCGGCGGCCAAGTCCGGGCTGACAACCGGCCTGACAGCTGTCCCTGAGGACTTTTCCAAGCTGAAGATAGCCCCCGGTTTTCTGCTGGATGTGGAGGTCTACGATGAGCCGGATCTTTCCGGCCAACTCCGCGTGGACGACGACGGCAATGTGACTCTGCCCTTTGCCGGCGCTGTACATGTGGCTGGAAACGTGCCGGCTGAGGCACAACGGAAGATTCAGGAATCCCTCCGGACGGCTGAGATCCTCAAGAATCCACAGGTGACGCTCAACGTAGTCCAGTACGAGCCCGCGATGGTGACGGTGCTGGGCGAAGTGAACTCGCCCGGGCGTCTGCAGATGCTGGTCCCACACAGCTTGCTGGATGTCATCTCCTTCGCCGGGGGCGAAACAGCGCTCGCCGGGAGCGAGATACAGGTGCGGCACGAGGGGGCCGGGCAGGTCACGACGACCGGCTATCGCTATGGGCGCAACAGCAACGGGGATATCATCAGCGGGATCACCGTGCACAACGGAGATACCGTGATCGTGCCGCGGGCCGGGATCGTCTATGTGCTGGGCGCAGTCAATCGCCCTGGCGGATATCTGATGCAGGAGGATGGAAAACTCGATGCCGCGCAGGCGCTCTCCCTTGCCTTTGGCACCGTTATTCAGGCAAAAACCGGCGACATCCACATTATCCGCCGCAGAACCGATGGCACTTATGTGGAGTTTCCGCTGAACTATAAGGATATGGTCAACGGGAAGACCACGCCTCCCCAACTGCAGGCGCAGGATATTGTCTACGTGCCGATGAGCAAGATCAAGGCTACTCTTACGGATGCAACGGGCGTTATCAGCGCCGCCACATCGGCGGCAATCTACACGTTACGATAGGTCCACGAATTCCGAGGTAGTGCGTTGGGCATGAGGCGTTTCACATTTTTGCCGTGGGATATTTATTCCTGGAAGACGGCCTTCGCCTGGTCGGGAACGTCCGGCCTGGCGATGCTGGCGCTCCTGCTGGCAGGAATTCTGCAGTGGCAGGATCCAAATGTGAGCCAGATGCATTCCAATTCAGCGACAATCTGGCTGATTCGTGCGCCCTTGACGTTCGTGGCGGCAATGTTGGCACTTTCACAGCCTTCTTTCCCCAGGCTTACTTTCCGCGACCTGCGCCTGTGGTTCCTGGTTTATGCCGGTTACTTCATCTTGTCCCTGGCGTGGTCGACCGCTCCCTTGCAAACCGCCGGAAAAGCATTCGAGTTGATTGTTGGGACACTCATCGTCTTGCAAGCGTCCAGGGATAAGTACGCGCTTCGCAGGCTGGAGGGAATCTATCGTTTAACTCTATTGCTGACATCCTTTCTCGCGCTTATAACCCTTCTGGGATATTTCGCCGGCATCGAAGTCTTTGTCAATCGCAGGGTCGGAATCTTCACACAAACGACTGCCGAGTCGCCTTTCTATTCGGGGAACGGCCTTGGCTATCTGTCAGTATCGTTCGTATTGGTCGCCTTTGCGGAATACATACTTGGCGGCGTAACGATATTAAGGGCCCTGCCTCAACTTACCTATGCCCTGTTTGTCTTTTCATTTGCTTCCAGCAAAACTTCATTTGCAATCCTGGCACTCGGCATCGCCGCCGTCCTGCTGCGCCGGCATAAGATGGCGCTGATTGCTTTTTTGCCATGCATCGCCACCGCCGGTTATTTGTTGGGTCCACGAATCCTCACGCGCGTCAGGGAGAATGAGAGCCAGGCCAACCTCGAAACCATGACCGGAAGAACCGTTATGTGGGCCGCCGCAATTCGGGATTGGGAAAAGCACCCTCTCCTCGGCTACGGCGGCGGCGTGGGCGGTAAGCACGCCTTAAGCAGCATGTGGGGCGGAACTCTTTCCAAAATGTCTCACCTTCACGACGGGTTTCTGGAATGTCTTACAGGATTGGGCATATTTGGATTCTTGCTGGCTTGCGCGATTCTTGTATTTACCACTTTGAGAGTAGCGCGGCAGTGGAAGAAGTATCCGTCGCTTGCGGGGCTCTATATTTGGATCATAAGCATCTGGATAACGAACATCATGTCAATCGGCATCATGTCCTCGATGAATTTTCTGGTTGTTATCTATCTGGTTCTCATTGCGCATGTGGATATCCTTCGGCGGGGTATTCCTGGCGCCATTGAGGCGCCTGGGTTGCGGGAGTTGGCGAGGCAGATCGATTGAAAAGGTTATAGCTGCGAGATCTCATTGTCGAATTCGGTGCGCCAGGATAAGCCCGGCGCTTTCAGCGGGTGCAATTCCCGCCCTGGAAAGGGGAAGAGCCGCCCCACCAGGAATCGAGTCTTGGGCTCATGAAGGTAACGACATGGGTTAAGCGTAGACAGAGCGATGTCCAGGCCGTAACGCAAGTGAAGCGATTGAGCCTCGTGAGACAGTTAACCGGAGGCCGACAGGGTCGAATATCTGGAAGGCTACAGTAGGCGACCGCCAGAGGCGATGGTCGCTGGAGACTCCGGCGGGGTCTGAGAGCTCGGCATGGACAGAAATGGAAGCGTCATGGCACCTGGGAGATCCACCGCCGTCTTAGCGGCGCCGCAACAATAACAACTCACATTTAGTCGTTTCTATTGCATAATATGTCGCCCGGGCGGAGCTGGATACTCGATAGGGAACGATAGCGTATTCCCTATAAACATTGCTTTGTTGCGCTTTGACAAGTAGTAGACTCGCACGCTCCGATTTGTTATAGTTCCGAACAGGAGGAGTCGGCAAAAGCCGGAACTATAACATTATGAGACCTCTCTCTTTCCGCTCTGATGAACTGCGTTCACTGCTGCTGCGCAACAAAATCGCCACCCTGGACGAACTGAAACAAGCTCTCGGAACCTCCGTCAATGTCACCGTCTTCCGGAAACTGAAGCCTCTGGGTTATCTCACCAGCTACTCCCATCGCGGCCGATACTATACCCTGCGCGATGTCGCCCGCTTCGATGACGCCGGACTCTGGTCGCAGGAAGGCGTCTGGTTCTCCCGTTTCGGTACACTGCTGGCCAGCGCCGAGGCGTTCGTCAATCGTTCACTACGCGGATTTTTCGCCGATGAACTGGCGCGCGCCTTGCACGTCGAAGTGCAGGATACGCTGCATCAATTGGCACAGCAGCAACGGGTGGCTCGTGAGATCGTCTCCGGCCGCTACCTTTACACGGCCACGGAGCGCGCTATTCGGGGTGGGCAACTACTAACGCGCCGCACCGTCGAGGCAGTTCCCACCGCAGCCGATGCATCTGTGCTGCAGGTCGCGGAGAAGGAATTGAAAGCCTCTTTTCTGCTGTTTTACAGCTTGCTGGACGAGCAGCAGCGCCGCCTGTTTGCTGGACTGGAGTCGCTTAAGCTGGGCCGTGGCGGCGATCGTCGACTGGCAGACTTCCTCCAACTCGATCCTCACACCGTGTCTCGCGGACGACAACAGCTCTTGGCTCAGGAAGTGGAGGTGGAGCGCACGCGAAGGACCGGCGGCGGGCGCGTACCCGTGGGAAAAAAACGCCCGAAATAATCCATGCCATCGAAATTCTTCTGGAGCACGACACCGCCGGAGATCCCATCACGGGGCTGAAGTGGACTCGCATGACGACAGAGAAGATCGCCGAGGTGCTTCAGGAAATCGACATTCCAGTATCGCCCAATACGGTCGCTCGGCTCTTGTACCAAATGGATTTCTCTCTGCGCGTCAACCGCAAGCAGATCGCCACCAATTCCAGCCCTTACCGGGATCGGCAATTCCAGCATATTTCCAAGATGCGCACGCGCTTCCAGCGTGAGGGCCTTCCTGTTATCAGCGTCGACAGCAAAAAGCGCGAACTCATCGGCAACTTCAAGATCTCAGGCGCCAAATGGGATCGCTCGCCGGTATTGGTGAACGATCACGACTTCCGCTCCGACGCCAGTGGAGTGGGCATCTCCTACGGCATTTACGATCCCCCAAACAACCGCGGAACGGTCTGCGTCGGAGTCTCGCACGACACGGCGGCCTTCGCTGCCCACTCCATCGCCACCTGATGGAAACATGAGGGGGATCGTCTCCATGGCGCTGCTCCCGAACTCCTGATTCTTGCCGACGCGGGTGGCAGCAACAATTGCCGTTCCTGGGCCTGGAAAACAGAACTCCAGACCCAATTGTGTAACCAATTTGGCATCACCATCACCGTCGCTCACTACCCTACTGGAGCTTCCAAATGGAATCCCATCGAGCATCGTCTGTTCTCCCAGATCTCAAAAAACTGGGCGGGGGAGCCGCTTGTCAGCCATGAAAAGATGCTCGGCTTCATTCGCAGTACCTGCACAAAAACTGGACTCACTGTGACCGCCTATCTGGACCGGGCAGAATATCCAACCGGCCTCAAACCGGATCGTCAACTCATCACATCTCTTGCTCTTAAACCCGATAAGATACTACCGCAATGGAACTACACCATCGCGCCCAATCTGTGAAGTTATTTTTGCGGCTCCGCTTACGCGGTCTGTACCCGCAACGCTCACGCGAATTGGGTAGAGGGACCGGAAGCACATCACGCGGCCTTTCTCGTCGGAAAGATCAGCGACGTAGCACCTTGCAGGCCCACGCCGGAGAATGAAGAAGCCCCGGAAAATCGCTTCTTGATTGAGTTCAGCGAATTTGCGCGGGTGGACATTCCCGACATTTGGCTGGGTGACCGTAACCCCGTGAAGTACAGGCGGCTTGAAGACCTGGATATAGATTTCTCGAAGCTGAAATGGGAACCTATGCCCGAGCCGAACAGTGCGCCCGTGCCGGTCGTCGAAACTCCTTCGGCTGCTAAGGAGACTCTGCACAAGTCCCAACCCTGCACTCTGCTTGGATAGAATGATAAGTAGAGGGTGAGCGCGATGCGGCAACAAACACTGGCGTCACAGGCGAGTTTCGAGAAGTTTGGTCGTAAGGG
>Ga0224553_1000518_pt1 | contig 16487 bp, 15 predicted proteins | sample 714S21014metaG_FD_179897 | JGI IMG/M metagenome (GOLD analysis project Ga0224553, IMG submission 179897) | Peat soil microbial communities from Stordalen Mire, Sweden - 717 S2 10-14 | ecosystem: Environmental > Terrestrial > Soil > Wetlands > Peat | place: Sweden: Norrbotten County, Stordalen... | reverse complement strand
GCGCATCTACGTCAGCAGGCCGCCCGCACTTTGGACGAACTTCATTCAGCCTTGGCGACGTCTCTCAACTCCTTCTCAGCGACACATTGTCGAGGCTTCTTTCGTCACGCTCAATATGCGTCTATCTGAATAGAAAATGCTCTAGCCGCGTCAAAGTGCAACGACGGTGGGAGAGAAATGAAGGCGGACGGGAAAGAAATAAAGACGCGAATTACGCGAATTGACACGGATTGATTCTGGTAGGGACGCACCGCCGGGGCGTCCGTGATTGATGCCTGCTCGCGCGCCAGCGGAGTTGGATGCCTGGCGTGGTTGTTGAAACTTAGCGGTGTCCTGTGTCCGCACAGTCCGGGTTGAGGAACCGGGGCCATCCTTGGTTTTGTGTATCAGTCCTGACCGGGAAGCCGGTTTTTGAGACAGCGCCTGCACCGTCCGGGATTTGGGAAGCGGAGCCGTCTTGGATTTCGTGTATCAGTCTCCACCGGGAACCGGTTTTTGAGACAGCGTCCGCCGGGAAGAGACCATTTTTTACCCAACCATTTCCCGGTGGGGGATTACCTCCCGTTGCGTAGAAACCTCCATTACAGTTTCTTACAACTATTTTGATTCAATGGCATTAGGGTTGCTAAGTTAAAAATCAGAGATAATCGGATCGGGTGGCTATATTGACTTGGACTGCGCTTGTGTTTGTGGATGCGGCACAAGCGCAGTTGTTCTATAACGATCCGGCGATGCAGCAATTCAGAAGGCTGTTCCCATGAAAAATGACCATCTGGCAGATTATGTCCGCCAGCGGCAGGCATATGGAATCCAGTCCCCGCCACACAGTATTCGGCAGTGGTTCAAAGTTGCATTGGCTGCGCTGGCGGGGCTGATGTTGTTCACCTCCACCTCCACTTTGGGCCAGCAGGCCTATGCCCTGGAGTTTTGTCCTCCAACTGCTTACCCAAGCCAACAACTTTTTTTCACAAACCTTCTTGCGGGCGAAACGCACGCCGACTAAACATAACCCCAACAATTGCGGAGCGATGGACAATTTTTGACCAAGTGAGCGGTTGCACATAATGCCAGCAATTTTTCCGAGGTGGACACACTGGTTGCCGCTGCAGATTGGCGTCGGGCTGGCGCTGGTCGGCAGTGTGGTGACAGCGGGTGTCACTTATTATTGCACGCCCAAATACACTCGCGTCGGCTACCAGCCGGTCCAGCCAGTGCCATTCTCGCACGCGACCCACACGGGACAACTGGGCGTTGATTGCCGCTACTGCCACAACACGGTGGATAAATCGTGGTTCTCCAGCATCCCGGCCGCGTCCACGTGCATGAATTGCCACAATCAAGTGCTCAAGGACGACCCGCGTCTCGCGCCTGTTCGCGAAAGCGCGGCGACCGGCCAGCCTATTCCGTGGGTACAGGTTCACATCGTGCCGGACTACGTTTATTTCAACCACTCCGTCCACGTCGCACGCGGCATCAGTTGCGTGGAATGTCACGGGCGCGTTGACCAGATGGACGAGGTGCGTCACGCGAAATCGTTGAGCATGAGTTTTTGCCTCGATTGCCATCGCCGGCCGGCGGCATTCGTCCGTCCGGTGGACAAGGTCACGGATTTGGGCTGGCAATGGAACAGCAACGCGGTTGTGGCCGCGCAGATGCAGAGAACCAACGGCGTCGCTTTTGTTCACGACTGGAAAATTGAATCGCTGCAAAGCTGTTCGGCCTGTCACCGGTGATGAATTTACGATTTACGATTGACGATTTACGATTGACGCGTGGCCGCAAGCGTCGGCTGGCCTGTTTCCCACCGGCAACCGGCAATCGGTGTAGCGCAGACTGGCAGTCTGCTGTGTCGCGGATTGGCAATCCGCCGATCCACCGACGTTCGGGCACGCCGCCGACTGCCAGTCGGCGATACAGCAGGTTGCCAACCTGCGCTACGAGTTTTTGCGCCTAGAATGAAACAACATTCCACATCTCCAGATCCAACCATCACCGGCCGCCGTTACTGGCGCAGCCTGGATGAACTGGGCGACACGCCGGAGTTCAAGCAATGGCTGGAACGCGAGTTTCCCCAGGGCGCAAGCGAGTTCACCGATCCGGTGTCGCGGCGGCATTTTGTCAAAATCATGTCCGCCTCGTTTGCGCTCGCGGGCCTGGGCGTGATGGGCGCGGGCTGCCGCCGGCCCGAGGAAAAATTGGAGCCGTTCGGCCGGCAGCCGGAAGGTTACGTCTATGGCGAACCGAAATATTACGCGACGGCCATGCCGACGCGCACCGGCGCAATCTCGCTGGTTGTCAAGTCCTACGAAGGCCGTCCAATAAAAATCGAGGGTAATGCCAAATTCCCCGGCAGCAACGGCGGCACCGACCGCTACGCGCAGGCTTCCCTCCTCGACCTTTATGACCCCGACCGCGCCAAAAAATTCACGAAGGACGGCAACGCCGTTTCACGCGACGAGGCGCTAAAATTCCTAGATGACTTGTCGAAGAAATTCACAGCGAACCAGGGAGAAGGCCTGGCTTTTCTCGCCGAAAGCAGCACGTCGCTGTCACGCGCACGGCTACAAAGGCTGATTGCCGGAAAATTTCCCGAGTCGCAGTGGTTCACCTACGACGCGATTGATTCGGGCATCCATCAACGCGCTGCGACGCAGGCGTTCGGCCAGCCGGTGCGTCCAGTTTATCATTTCGACAAGGTGAAGGTCATCCTGTCGCTGGATTGTGATTTTCTGGGCAGCGAGGACGATTCGCACAATCACATCAGGCAATTTGCCGGGAGCCGGAAGCCGGGCGAGGGGATGAGTCGGCTGTACGCGGTGGAATCGCTGTTCACGCTCACCGGTGTGAACGCGGACCACCGGTTGCGCGTGGCAGCAAGCATCATTCCGAAAGTTGCATACGAAATTTTCAATCAAGTCTCAGGTTCGGCGCCTTTTCTCGAAAGATGGATTTCGGGTTGCGCGAAAGACTTGCTTGCTCATCACGGCGAAGTTTTGGTCGTTGCGGGCCAACGTCAGCCGATGGAAGTTCATTTGCTGGCCTGGGCAATTAATTCGGCGCTGGGTGCGATTGGCAACACGGTTACACTACTTCCCGTAACTGAACAAGCTGGGGGTAGCCGTGTTGATTTAGCAAAGGCCGATGAAGCCGGCAAAATTCATACGCTTGTGATTTTGGGAGGCAATCCAGCTTACGCAGGACTGGAAGGCGTTTATTTGGGCCATATGAAAGGCCGGCAAGACAAAGATGTTATTCGTCTGGCCCATTACGAAGATGAAAATTCCCATCTCGACTGGAATTTCCCGGCAGCGCACTACCTCGAATCGTGGGGCGATGCAACGACCAGTGACGGTACGCTGGTGCCAGTCCAGCCGTTGATACAACCTCTGTTCGGCGGGTTGACGGAATTGGAATTCCTGGCGCGCATCGCCGGTGAATCGCAGACGAATCCTTACGACATTGTTCGCACGACGTTTGCGGGGTCGGACGAGGACTGGAAGAAATTTCTGTTCAATGGCTATCTGGCTGATTCGGCACCAAAGCCGGTTGAAGCAAAAGTCAACGCGGCCATTCCGTTGTTGAAAAAATCCGGCGACTCTTGGATAACTGCCGATAATGAACAAGGAGCATTGGCAAACAGTCTTGAAGTTGTTTTTTATCGCGATGCGAAAATGGATGACGGGCGCTATGCGAACAACGGCTGGATGCAGGAGTTGCCCGATCCCATCACGAAGCTGGCTTGGGACAACGCTGTGCTCGTCAGCCGCACAACGGCGCGCGAACTCGGCGTTCAAAACGGCGACGTTGTCGAAATCACGTTGAATGGCCACAGCGTCAAAGGCCCCATCTGGACGCAGCCGGGCATGGCGGATTATTCGCTCGGCCTCGCGCTCGGTTACGGACGCGAAAGGGCAGGGCGGGTCGGCACCGGCGTCGGGTTCAATGCCTACAAAATTTTCAACGGCAAATACATTGAGACCGGCGCGACGGTTCGCAAGACGGGCGAGACCCACGCGCTGGCAACGACGCAAAGTCATTGGTCCATGGAAGGCCGTCCGATTGTGCGTGAGGCAAACCTGGCGGAATTTTCCAAGGACCCGGGTTTTGCGAATCAAATGCATAGCACCGAGCCGCCGGTGGTGCAGTCGCTGTACCCCAACCCGCTCGACGAGGTGAAAAAGACCGCGCTGCATCAATGGGGCATGGCGATTGATTTGACGGCGTGCGTGGGTTGCGGCACATGCGTGCTCGCGTGCCAGAGCGAGAACAACATTCCCATCGTCGGTCGGGACCAGGTGCGGCGCGGACGCGAAATGCACTGGATGCGAATTGACCGTTATTACACAGCCGACCCGGCGAAGGAAAAAACGTCGGATGCTTTCCAGAAGGATGACGAGCAGCAATTTGCCGAATGGATTGACGACGTGCAGGCGGTGAACCAGCCGATGCTTTGCCAGCATTGCGAAGCCGCCCCGTGCGAAAACGTCTGCCCGGTCAATGCCACCGTGCATGACCAGGAAGGCCTGAACGTGATGGCGTACAACCGTTGCATCGGCACGCGGTATTGCGCGAACAACTGTCCGTACAAGGTCCGCCGGTTCAATTATCTCGATTACAACAAACGCCCGCTGGCCGATCTCAAGGGGCCGTTTTATTCGACGCCGCTCACGCACAAGACGGATGGCAAGTGGGATTTGTTGAGCTGGTTCAAGGCGCCCGACGCCAGCGGCATGCGCGAGGAGGACGAATGGGATTTGATCAAAATGATCAAGAACCCGGACGTAACGGTGCGCATGCGCGGCGTCATGGAAAAATGCACTTTCTGCACGCAACGCATCGAGCAGGCGAAAATCGCGCAGAAGGTCAAGGCTGGCGCGTCCGGAGACGTGCGGCTCACGGAAGCCGCCGGCACGATTCCGAAGACCGCGTGCCAGCAGGCGTGCCCGGCGCAGGCGATTGTGTTCGGCGACATCAGCGACCCAAACAGCCAAGTTTCCAAGCGCAAGGCGCAACAGCTAAATTATTCCGTGCTCGGTGATTTGCTGACCAAACCGCGCACGACGTATCTGGCGCGCATCCGCAATCCAAATCCGAACATGCCGGATTACCGCAAATGGCCGTTTAGCTTCGAGGAATATGAAAAACACGGCGGAGAACTCCACGCCGAAAAGAAGGAAGCCGGCTGATCGAATATGAATTCGATTTTTGTCTCATTAACACCCGGCTTCAGCCGGGTGTGGACGGTCCGCCAGCCGGGAATAACCGTTTCAACGGTTTTTCACATCATGTCGGAAACCGTTGAAACGGTTGCGTGTCCAACGCGTCACGCAAGCACCCCGCTAAAGAAGGGTGCTAATGAGATGGAATACCAGACTTTTTTGCGCGCTAAAAATGAAATGACCAATGGCTGAATCCGCGATCAACTTGAAAACCTTCACGCCGCCGGCGGAATTGCGACGCGCGCCGATCGTGTTGAACAACCGCGGCTCCGGCTGGCTGACGGACAAGCTCTCGTCATTCGCCGAGGGCAAGACCCCGCTTTGGTGGTGGATTATGTTCGTTCCGGCGTTGCTGGGAGCGACCGTATTGTTGCCGGCGATGCTGATTTACCAGGTTTCCACCGGCGTCGGCGTTTGGGGCAACAATCAACCGGTGGCATGGGGCTGGGACATCATCAATTTCGTGTGGTGGGTGGGCGTTGCGCACGCCGGCACGCTGATTTCGGCCATGCTGTTCCTGACGCGGCAGCATTGGCGCACGACGATTGGCCGGGCAACGGAAGCGATGACGGTCTTCGCGGTCATGATGGCGGGTCTTTACCCGGCCATACACGTAGGCCGCGTGTGGTTTGCCTGGTTCCTGTTTCCGATTCCCAATTCGAACGCCATCTGGCCGCAATTCCGCTCGCCGCTCATGTGGGACGTGTTCGCCGTCAACACTTACCTGGTGGTTTCCATACTTTTCTGGTACTTGGGATTGATTCCCGACCTGGCCGTGCTGCGCGATCGCGCGACGACGCGGGTGCGGAAATTCATCTACGGTTTCCTGGCGATGGGTTGGACCGGTTCGGCGCGGCACTGGCACCATTATGAAAAGGCCTACGTCGTTTTGTCCGGCTTGTGTACGCTGCTGGTGTTCACGGTGAGTTCCATCGTCGGCCTGGATTTCTGCACGTCGCAACTGGCGGGCTGGCACGCGACGATTTTCCCGTTGTATTTTGTCGTCGGCGCCGTGTATTGCGGCTTCGGCATGGTGCTGGTGCTGCTCATTCCGCTGCGCAAGCTGTGTCATCTGGAGGAAATCATCACACCCCGGCACATGGACCGCATCTGCAAGCTGACTCTGCTCAGCAGCCTGGCCATCGCCTACATCTACGTGATGGAATACTTCATCGCGTGGTACAGCGGAGACCCGTATGAACGCTGGGTCTTCGGCCACCGGCTGTTCGGCCACACTTATTGGTATGGCGGCTGGATTATGCTCGTGGTTAACGTGGGCCTCGCCCAATTGCTTTGGTTCAAACGCACCCGGCAAAATCTGAAACTCGTTTTCGCCATCGGCGTGCTCATCAACATCGGCATGTGGTTCGAACGCTTCGTCATCATCGTCGGCTCGCTGTACCAGGATTTCCTGCCCGCGAACTGGGGCGTGTATTTCCCGACGTGGGTGGATATCGGCACCTATCTCGGCACGCTCGGCGCCTTTTTCATGATGTATCTGTTGTTCATAAAATTCCTGCCGCTGGTCGCCATCGCCGAGGTGAAGGGGGCGATGCCGCAGGCCGACCCGCACCATCCGCTGGGCGGAGCAAAACAATGATGAAACCGGGAATGACATTTCTGTTTTGTAGCGCCGATTGGCAATCGGCTGTATCGCAGATTGACAATCTGCGTCACGGCAGACTGCCAGTCTGCGCCACAGGAGGTCTTACGCGATGAACGGCACTGTGAAACCCTACGGCCTCATGGCGGAATTCGATTCGCCCGCAGCGATCTTGCAAGCGGCGGAAAAAGTCCGGGACGCGGGTTATCGTCGCTGGGACGTATTCACGCCATTCCCGGTTCACGGCCTCGACCGGGTGATGGGCTTCAAAAATTCGCTCGTGGGCTGGTTCGCGCTGGTCTTTGGCGGCGGCGCGTTCGTGGCAACCATGGGGTTGATCTGGTTCACCAACACGTTTGACTATCCGCTCATCGTGGGCGGCAAACCCATGTTCAGTCCGCCGGCCGCATTCGTGCCGTCGTACATCATGATGGTGCTGGGCGGCGCCGTCGGCGCGTTCGTCGGCATGCTGGTCTTGAACGGACTGCCGCGCCTGTATCATCCACTGTTGCAGAAGGCGCGCTTTGCGCTGGCATCACGCGACAAGTTTTTCCTCGTCATCGGCGCGAACGACCCGAAATATTCTGAAACCGAAACGCGGCGGCGGCTCGAAGCCATCGGCGGTACGCACATCGAAGGGGTGGAAGCCTGATGCGCCATGTGCTATACATCATTTTGATTTTGCTGACGGTCGTGGCCGTGGGCATTGGCATTGCCGGGCGGCAGGGACGGTTGTCGCGCAAGCCGCCCATTGAGGTTTTCCCGGACATGGATCGGCAGTTGAAATTGCGCCCGGCGCAGCCCAACGACTTTTTCCCGAATGGCCTCAGTTCGCAATTGCCGCCTCGCGGCACGGTCGCCCGCAGTGAACCGTTGCAAACCGTCACCGGTCCGGTTTATGCCTTTGAAGATGCGCCGGTCAATACCGGTCGCGTCACCGGCACCACGAACTTTGTCGAAACCAATCCGCTGCCCGTCACCGGCCAGTTGCTCCAGCGCGGGCGCGAACGCTTCAATATATATTGTGCGCCGTGCCATGGCGCGCTCGGCGACGGCAACGGCATCAACAAAAAACTCGGGGTGATGTCGGCGGTGGCCAATTTACAGGACAAGCGCATTGTGGAAATGGCCGATGGCGAGATTTTCAACACCATCACTTTCGGCAAGGGTTTGATGGGCGCGCATGGGCCGCTGGTGCCGGTGGCTGACCGCTGGGCGGTTGTAGCCTATCTGCGCGCGTTGCAACTGAGCCAACTGGGTTCGGTGGATGATCTGCTGCCGGACCAGCAGGCCGCATTCAAAAAATGAAGGACAGAATTTGCAGTAAAGTAGGACAGGCTTCCAGCCTGTCCAAGCCTCGCGAAGCAAGACGGGAATGCTCGCGCTTGCGCGCTTCGCAGACAGGCAAGATGCCTATCCTACTTTGAAAACCATGAGTTTGCTCAACGACACAACGCCTTTGCCGCCGCCGCTGGACTTGTCCGGGTGGCGTAAGCTGCCCGCCGTCTTGATGGTCGTCGGTGCGGTGTTGTCGGTGATTGGCGCTGCGGTGAACCCGGCGGAGTTTGGTTTTTCGTGGCTGCTGGCGTTCATGTTTTTCCTGAGCATCGCCCTCGGCGCGTTGTTTCTGGTGATGGTCCATCATTTGAGCGACGCCAGCTGGTCGGTGGCCACGCGCCGGGTTTGCGAACACATCGCGTCGCTTTTGTTTCCGTGGCTGGCGCTCCTGTTCCTGCCGGTCGCGTTTTTCGCGAAACACATTTATTCGTGGATGACAATGGACCCCCACGGCAACAACTCGTTGAGTGCGAAGTGGCCGGTGTTCACGATGCCCGGATTTTACATTACGTCGGCGGTTTTCTTCGGCCTTTGGTGGCTGCTGTCGTCCCGGCTGCGTTATTGGTCGCTCCAGCAGGACGAAACCGGCGGCGCGCTCTGCACGCACCGGATGCGTTTCCACTCGGGGTGGGGGATTGTGATGTTCGCACTGACGCTGACCTTCTCCGGCGTGCTCTGGATGCAAGCCGTTCAATACCTGTGGTTCTCGGCCATTTATGGCGTTTACTTCTTTGCCAGTTGCGTGTGGGTTGCCCTGGCGACGGTGTATGCCATCACCGTGCTCCTGCAACGCCAGCGCATCCTCGACCGCGTGTTGCACAATCACCAATTTTATTTCCTGGGCCTGCTGTTCTTCGCGTTCACGGTCTTCCAGGCATACATCGAGTTCGCGCAATATTTCGTCGTCTGGAACGCTAACATGCCGGATGAAACCTTCTGGTATGTCATCCGCCAAAACGGTTCGTGGTGGTGGGTGGGCATGGTGCTCATCTTCGGCCATTTCCTGCTGCCGTTCTTCGTGCTGCTGCCGGTGAAGGCAAAAACCGATTTCAAAATCATGCTGCCGGTCTGCGCGTGGGCTTTGGTGATGAACTTTCTGGACCTGTCGTTCAACCTCCTGCCGATGCCGCATCCGCACGGCTATCCATTCCAATGGCTTTGGCTGCAACTCGGCTGCCTCGCGTTCACGGGCGGATTTCTAGGCTGGGCCTTCCTGAAAAACTTCAATCGTCACGCGCCGTTCCCGCAAAAGGCCCCGCGCCTGCTCGAAGCCATGGGCATAAATTATGTCGCGCCAGACGAGATTTCCAGCGCAGCCTCAACCGCCGGAGGTGTCCATGAATAACGAACGCACCGTCTGGCCTGTCGGGGTGGCCTTCCTCATTGCGTGCCTTTTGTTCGCCGTGATCGTTGCGGCGGTGAAAGTTTACACGCCGGTTCCAGCCATTGACGCCGACCGCGCCGCCGTGCGTGCCAAGACTCTGGCTGAAATTCGCGCCGCCGAAACCCAGGCCCTGAATCATCCGGGCTGGATTGACGAAAACCGCGGCCTCGTGCGACTGCCGATTGACGTGGCGATGCAAATCACCGAACGCGAATGGCAAAATCCCGCCGCCGCGCGCTCGAATCTGATGGCGCGCGCCGAAAAAGCGACCGCTCCGGCGCCGCCAGCCCCGGCCAAACCCAATCCTTTTGAATGATCGCGAGCGAAAACACACAAACAAATTCGGAGGGGCGAGCTCTGAGAGCCCCTGACTTTGTGGCAGAGCAAAGCGCCAGAGGGCTGGCGCAGTCCAGGACGCTTCGCGTATTTCAGGAATCATCGTGTCACGCGCAGCGTTTTGGAGTGCGGCGGCCCTCCGCCGCTTTTCGTCGAGGCGCATTGAACTGTGCCGAATATTTGTGCAAATGAGCGAAATGAAAACCCCGGACGCCAGAGCCGAGATCCCGGACCCGATGATTGATGCTTCCCTGCGCTTGCCGTTGCTCGCGTTGTTTGGCGGCGCGGCGTTCTGGCTGGTGGTGAGTTCGGTGCTCGCCATGATTGCCTCGATCAAATTTCATGCGCCCGATTTTCTCGCCGCCTGTCCGTGGCTGATTTATGGCCGGGTTCAACCGGCGGCCGACGACGCGCTGCTTTACGGATTCTGCATTCCCGCCGGACTGGGCGTAGCGCTGTGGCTGGTGGCACAGCTTGGCCAAGCGCCGTTGCGCGGTGCCATCGTACCGGTCGTAGCGGCAAAACTCTGGCATCTGGGCGTGCTTGTCGGTCTGATCGGCATTTTATCCGGCAACAGCACCGGCTTTGCGTGGCTTGAATTTCCGCGCGCCGGTTCGGTCATTTTGTTCTTCGCCTATTTGTTGCTGGCGTTGTGGGCGATGATGAATTTTGCCGCCCGCCGCGAACGCGCGCTGCATCCATCACACTGGTTTTTGGTCGCCGCGTTGTTATGGTTCCCGTGGACTTACTCGACGGCCAATTTGTTCCTGGTCGCCTGGCCGGTGCGCGGCGTCGTGCAGGGCATCATCGGCTGGTGGTTTGCCAACAATCTGATCTTCCTCTGGCTGGCGCTGGTCGGCGTCGGCACGGCGTTTTATTTCCTGCCCAAATTCAGCGGACGCCCGTTGCAAAGTTATTATCTCGCCCTGTTTGCATTTTGGACGCTGATTCTTTTTGGGACCTGGTGCGGCATTCCACCGGGCGCGCCGCTGCCCGCGTGGATGCCGACGCTAAGTTCCGTCGCCGCCACGCTAACCGTTGTGCCCGTGCTCGCCATCGCCATCATCATGTGGAAAACCCTGCGCGGCCCGACCAGCGGATGCAACATTACACCGGCGCCATTATCCTCCCTCTCCGCCAACGAAGTTGGGGGAGAGGGACGGGGAGAGGTGGCATCTTTATCTTTAAATTCAAATCCCCTCGCCCCCAGCCCTCTCCCCGCTCAGGCGGGGCGAGGGAGTCGACAGCAATCCCAAGCTGCACCCCCGACTAACTGCGAACCAAAGGGCGGGCCGTTTTGTTTCATCCGGTTCGGCTTTGCATCGTTTGTGCTTTCGTCATTGATGTTCATCGCGATGGCATGCCCGCGCATCAGCCGCGTGACGGAATTCACCTGGTTCGGCCCGGCGCAGACCCAGTTGCAACTCTACGGTTTCTTCGCCATGACGATGTTCGGTGCGATTTATCATTTGTTGCCACGCGTCGTTGGGGTTGAACTTCCGTTCCCGAAATTGGCGCGACTGCAATTCTGGCTCTCGATGTCTGGCGTGTTGCTGTTCATCGTTCCGCTGGCGATTGGCGGGGTGGAGCAGGGGATGAAGCTGAACAATCCCGGCATCGCTTTTATGGATGCGACCAATGCGATGTTGCCTTTCCTGCGCACCAGCACCGTTGGCCTGCTCTTGATTCTGTTGGGCAATTTGCTGTTCGCCCTGATTTTTTTTGCGATGACGTTTGTTTGGGGAAAATCGCTGTTAAAAAAAGCGCATGCCATCGTGACTGCACCGCTTAAAAACCAAGAGGTGAAGGCATGAAAAACGGCTTCTGGATTTTTATCGCGGTGTTTCTCGCCCTGGGTGGTTCCTGGTGCGGCTTTGTGCTCGCGCCGGAATTGCAGTTGGGCGGCGCAAAGCAGACGACCGTTCTCAACACGTCCGATGTTTATCCGGTTGGACGCCCCGGCGAAGCAACCCAAGGCTCGTCGGTTTATCGCGCCAACGGCTGCGCCGCCTGCCACACCGAACAGGTCCGGCAGACCGGCATGACGTGTGGTGTGACATTGACTGAAGCTGGGAAAAATCCGCAAGCAGTGACGAATTTGATTTCGTCCTTGGTATTGATCAATCTAACCAAGGAAGCAGCCGACGCCGCATCCGCCAAAATCACCGCCGGCGGCGGCAAAACCGAAATCCACATTACTGCGACCGGACCAGACATCGCGCGCGGGTGGGGGATGCGCCAGAGTGTGGCCGAGGATTATCTCTACGACCAGCCGGTGCAGCTCGGCAGTCTCCGCGCCGGTCCGGATCTGGCAAACGCCGGCGCGCGCGCGGACGCTAACTGGCAGTTGCTTCACCTTTACGCACCGAAGAGTGAGGTGAAAGGTTCGGCGATGCCGCCGTTCCGCTATTTGTTTGAAGTTCGCAAAATCGGACGCGAACCTTCGCCGGACGCGCTGAAGTTGCCGCCGGAATTTGCGCCACCCGCCGGTTATGAAGTCGTGCCCAGGCCGGAGGCGCGGGAGTTGGCGGCGTATTTGTTGAGCCTGCGCGCGAACGCACCATTGTACAGCGCACCTATTTCGCCTTAGCCGTATCCACGCCGGGGAAATTTTTAACCATGGATGGGCACAGATGAGCACGGATAGGAAAAAATTTAAGCAATGCAAATGAGTTCATCAATCAGTCAGGCTTTTCGGGTTCGCCAAGGCCATGGCCTTGTCTTAATTCGTGTGCATCCGTGTCCATCCGTGTTTTAATTGAATAGAAACATGAAACCGCTGGAACCACCGGACAGCCATCATCTCTCCGCCGCCGTCGGCTGGCTGGGATTGGGCAACGTCGCGGAGGCCGGCGCGGAGCTGGAAAAAATCGCGCCGCAATTTCATTCCCATCCGGACGTGCTCACCGTCCAGTTCGACATTCACGCCGCAACCGGGAAGTGGGATGCGGCGGCGGAAATTGCCGGGACGCTCACCCAATTGGAACCGGAAGAACCGGGTACATGGGTTTCGCTGGCGTATGCGACCCGGCGGAAAACCGGCGGCGGAATTCCCCAAGCCCGCGCGATTCTAATTCAAGCCCAGCGGACCTTTCCCAAGGAACAAATCATCGCCTACAACCTGGCGTGCTATGACTGTCAGTTGGGTGATTTGGACGCGGCCAAAGCCTGGCTGGATAAAGCCTGCACCTTGGGCGATGTCCACAGAATCAAACACATGGCCCTGCAAGACCCGGACCTGAAACCGCTCTGGCCGGACATCCGCAGGGTCTGACGGGCGGGTTAATGGGCGGACGCGACGCAGCTGCAAACGGGACGTGTAGTGTCGGCGCTCTGCGCCGATTCGTTCGAGCCACAGGCTCGACGCGACAACCGCATTCCGTCCGCATTGGCCACGGACTCTTTTCCTCAATTCAGTTTGGGATGGACGATTGGCGAAGAAATTATGTTTTGACGCCCAAAAGTGTATCGTAGTTATGAATATGCACTTTAGTAAAATAAAATGAACTCGACTCTTATTATTCTTGGCGCAGGTTGCTCCTTTAAGAGCGGTTACCGGCGATACTTTCCAGACTTTGACGACACAGAAGCTCTGTATTACAAAACCGTTTTGAATTCAGGCCTCTGTCTGGTCGATCCTAAAAAGCTCGAAATTGATTTGAATAAATTCAGCTTTCTAAAGTTACATGGTTCGGCTGGTTTTTACGGTTTTTCGGAACAAATATATCCTTCGACAATAAATGGTGAGGTTGAACATATCCACAGCATCCCTGACCCGAAGAATCCGATCCCAATTACTGATGCAGAATTTTTTTATCCAAAAGACCCTGCTGATCCTCTCCATTCAGAAAGGGGAAATTGCATCGTTATCCGGCATACAGGATGACCCGCGCCATTTCCAGATCAGCGTGCCGGTGCAGCCGGGCAATTCGGGCGGGGCGCTGGTGGATGAGCGGGGCAATGTCATCGGCATCGTGTCAGCCAAACTGAAAGCGCCGAACACCCAAGATGAAAAATTTGAGGACGTGGTGAAGTCGGCAAAGGATGCCGCCGTACTCGTCCTTGTTTATTGAGATGGTAGGGACGGCTCGCCGAGCCGTCCGAACAAAACGGTCGCCCCGGCGGTGCGACCCTACCTTTCGGCTCGCGAGGACGCTCGCCCCACCAAAACGGCGGTGCTGGTACTCGTCTATTGATGTAGCAGCGGACATGAGTCCGCTCATTCTCATCCGGCGAAAGTTGGAGCCGACACACCAGTCTTCGCTCCAAGTGCTACGACCCGGCAGGCGTTGGCTGCTACGGTGGAAGGCGACAAGTCAATGAGCGGGCGTGGGGCGGCCGGCTTTGCGCGCAGCACCTTCCATCAAAATGAAAAAAGCCTGGCCTTCCGCCGAGACGCCCGGCCGATCAAATTGCGGCGCGCCTGCCACGCCCTGGACAAATCCGAATTGATCCACCTTGGCGCGCACCGCCGCGCGCATCTGGTCGGCGCGGGCCAGATAACTTTCCGGCAGCCACCCGCCGCGCACACTTTCGTAAATGGCATACGCCAGCATGGCCGCCAGGTTGGTTTCAACGAACGAGGACGGATTGTCCACTTCGTTGTAAAACAATCCATCGGGCCGCTGGTGCGCCAGACAGCCATCGAGCAGTTCCTTGAGCATGGCGGCCAGTTGTTCGCGGTCAGCCGTGCGGTCGGCGGGCAGTGAGCGAATGACCCGCGCAAACGCGGCGGCAGTCCAGCCGTTGCCCCCGCCCCAGAAAGCCGGCCCGACCAGGGACTGTTTCTTTTCGGACCAGCGATGGTGCATCAGCTTTTTGTCCGCGTCCCAGAGCCGGCGATGAACGCCGAGCAATTGGGCGACCGCTTCATCGGGTCGTCCGGCTGCCGCGAGAAAGGGCGGGGTGGTGAAACTGCCGTCGGCCCACATTTCCTGCGAGCTGGCTTGATGGAATGGCGTGCCATCCGCAGCGCGGGGCGCGACCGAGAGGGCGAATTGCAGCATGTTGTCCGCGGCTTTCACGAGTTCGGGATCGCCGGTCCGGCGGGCCGACCACCAGAGACAATCACCCAGCATGAGCGGGTCGGTGGTGGAACCGCCCTGCGCGGCGACCACGCCGTCTTGATTGACATAAATGAGCGAGGCGCGGGCCAGCGCGATAGCGGCATCCCGTTCTCCGGCTTCGAGCAAGGCCTGCCCGGCGACACCTTGCTCCCACGAAGCGCGTTGAAATCCCATCATGGCGTCCATCGCCTTGGCACCAGCGGATCCTGTCGAAGCTGCGCGGCAAAGGCGGCATCAGGCACGTAGGCAAATCCGGCGGCATCCCGTCCCCAAGCCTCGAATTCGCACAAGGCGCACCAGCGGGCGGCGGCGGGTTTGAGGTTTTTGAGCACGAGCCAGGAAACCGTCCGTTTGGGCAGCGGAAATTCCTGACCGGCGGCGACCTGCTTCAACACGAGCTTTTCGGTGGAGCCGTCGGAGAACTCGACGGTGGCTTCCTGCCAGTAGGAATCATGCGGCGCGTCCGCGGGCGTCCAGGCGGCGCGGAGAAACAAAACCAGCTTGTCAATTTCCACCGGTCGTCCGAAGTCGAGCCGCCACCAGATGTCCGGCTGCTTCTGCGGTCCCCACGAGCCGCAGCCATGGACGTCGTCGTTGCGGCGGTTGCCGTCAATGGCGCAGCGGGCGGCGAACTCGCGCTGGTTGTACTCGCTGTTGCTGGTGGCGTGGGGAAACGAAACCGGTTCGCGATTGGTGCTGTCCGTCGGGTTCAAGGCCACGTTGCGGTAGTCGGCGGCGGTCTTGCCGGGTTCGAGATACACGCCGCGAAACTGGTTTGTCCCTTCGGCCCAAGCAGCGGATGCCAGCGGAAGAATCAGCAGACCGATCAGGAATTTTCGTTTGAGTAGAGCACGTGTTTTCATGAATTTCGCACCCAAAGCTCCTGTAACGCGCTTGATGAATTATCGAACGACACGAAAAAAAACGGCTCGCTTCCCGATAGACCGCAAACGTCGCGCAGCCGTTTCGCCATAACGTGGCAGTTAGTCAGCCTGACGCTGGCGATAGTTTTGTAAATCAGCCTCACTGATTTCCTCTGGTGGAACGAGTCTGTAATGCTTTTCGGAATTAATGCGAACTCCTGCGGCGGTTTGCTCGAATTCGAATAATACAATCACACCATCGTCGATGAACTGCGCGCCAAGCGGGCGGCAAACCAGAGAAGGAAACTTGTGTTCGCATACACCAAAATCTTGTTCGATTTGAACTACATTTAATTTGTCCGTTCCACCTTTTGCTTGCAGGGGGAAAACATAGTGAGCGCCTTTTTTGTCCAGACCGACGTAAATCTCGTCGGTTTCAACCTGCCCCATGTTTGGAACAGTAGTACGGAGATGATTCTGAAGAGAGTAGCAGGTGATCCCTGTAAAGATGTCCACAAGACGGTTGTAACGCAGACGTGCAAGCAATGCCTGCGGCGCGTTTTTGAATCAATGACCTCAAGCGCGGGGTAATTACGCTACAAGGGCGGCGGGCATTGTTTTGCGTTTGTTTGTTTTTTGTATGCCGGTTTGCTGTTGTTGGTTTTCTTCCCGGCGCCG
>Ga0224553_1000517_pt1 | contig 16513 bp, 17 predicted proteins | sample 714S21014metaG_FD_179897 | JGI IMG/M metagenome (GOLD analysis project Ga0224553, IMG submission 179897) | Peat soil microbial communities from Stordalen Mire, Sweden - 717 S2 10-14 | ecosystem: Environmental > Terrestrial > Soil > Wetlands > Peat | place: Sweden: Norrbotten County, Stordalen... | reverse complement strand
ACAAGGAGCCACATGCCGAATACGGCGTAATGACAGATGAAGACCTCCTGGATCTAGCTCGAAAGCATTTTGGCATTGCAATTCGCTAAGCCGGGTACATTTTCTCATCAGAAGAATCCCCAGAACGAGCCGTGCAGACCATCACTCCTCGAAGCGGGACTTGGCCGGAATCGTCTGTTGGTGCAGAATGCGCACAATCAGCAATTCTCTGGGGTAGGGGATGTAAAACACAACGTGCTTGCCAATCTCGAACCGGTGCAGCCCAGGACGAATTGACTCGCAGCGACGCCCGGCGGAAGGGTTTCTGACCAATAGACCGAAACAGTCTTCCAGCTTAGCAAGGTATTGATCTGTCTGCCGCCATCCCCAGGTTCTTGCCGTATAGTCCGTAATCTCGTCAATATCCTCTTCAGCCTCAATGGAAACATCGACCCGAAGCATCTTCAAGCCTCTCTATCCGGAAGTCCGTATTTCTTGCGAATTCGAGAAAATACCCCCGGTTCGGCGATTCCGCTGGCAAATCCTTTGTCGATGGCGGCTCGCAATGACGCCATCCTCTCCTCGTACTCCCGCTCATCCCGCTCAAAAACGCGCAAGGCAGTCCTCATGACTTCGCTGGCATTGGCATAGAGTCCGGCCTCCACCTTGGAGGCGATGAATTGGTCCAGTTCCTTGGTCAGGCTGACATTGCGGGTCGGCATAAGGCACCTCAGCTTGAGTATAGGATTCTTGGCCAACTTTGCCAAACAGAGAACAACGCTGACCCCAAACGCCCCAGCGGCCCCACGCAATCTCGCGTAGGGCCGCTGGGGTGTTTCGGTTCCGCGCCCGTAAAGAGCGGGCCGGTTTCACACTGTTATTAGTTGCCTTCCTTGGTCTCAATCCTCATGCCATAGAACGATTTGTGCACGAAGAACGCCGACACCAGGAAGAAGGCGACTGCCAGGATGTGTGTGAGCAGCGGATTCTCCGCACTGAGCGTCACGGCAAGCTCGACTGCAAGCAATCCGAACAAAGTCGTGAACTTGATAATCGGGTTCATTGCCACCGACGAGGTGTCTTTGAATGGATCGCCAACGGTGTCTCCGATCACGGTTGCGTCGTGCAAAGGCGTCCCCTTTTGTTTCAGATCGACCTCGACGACTTTCTTCGCGTTGTCCCACGCGCCGCCGGCATTGGCCATGAAGATCGCCTGGTACAGGCCGAAGATCGCAATCGAGAACAGGTAGCCGATAAACAGGAACGGCTCCATGAACGCGAACGAGAGTGTGGCGAAGAAGACGGCAAGGAAGATGTTGAACATTCCCTTCTGCGCGTACTTGGTGCAGATCTCTACCACCTTCTTGCTGTCCGTGACCGAGGCCTTCTCCGCGCCTTCCAGTTTGATGTTTGCCTTGATGAACTCGACCGCGCGGTAAGCGCCGGTGGTGACCGCCTGCATGGAAGCGCCAGCGAACCAGAAAATCACTGCGCCGCCGCAGATCAACCCCAGCATGAAGGGCGCGTGCAGCAGAGAGAGTTTATTTACGTCCTGGGTCAGTCCGTGGGTCAGGGCCATGATGATCGAGAAGGTCATGGTGGTTGCGCCGACCACGGCTGTGCCGATCAGCACCGGCTTTGCAGAAGCCTTGAAGGTATTGCCGGCTCCATCGTTGGCTTCCAGCAGGTATTTTGCGCGTTCGAACTTGGCGTCGAAGTTATAGTCCTTCTTCAACTCAGCTTCGATGCCGGGAATAGTTTCGATCAGCGACAACTCATAGACGGATTGCGCATTGTCGGTGACCGGGCCGTAGGAATCCACGGCAATCGTGACCGGACCCATGCCCAGGAAGCCGAAGGCGACCAGGCCAAAGGCGAAGACGGCTGGAGCGAGCATCATGACATCCATGGACCCACCCAAGCTACTGAAGAAATAGCCCATTCCCATCAGCGCTACCATGCTCAATCCCAGCCAGTAGGCGGAAAAATTGCCGGCCACCAGGCCCGACAAGATCCCCAGGGAGGCTCCGCCCTCCTTGGCGGATGTGACGACTTCCTGCACGTGAGCCGAGTTGGTCGAGGTGAAGACCTTGACCAATTCAGGGATTACCGCGCCCGCCAGGGTTCCGCACGAGATGATGGAAGCCAGCTTCCACCACAGCGTTCCGTCCCCGAGAGTGGGGATCATTGCCCAGGAGACGAAGTAGGTCAGGGCGATGGAAACGATAGAGGTGATCCATACCAGCGAGGTCAACGGCGCCTCAAAGTCCATCTCGTCGGAGTTTACGTATTTCGCCTTGGCGATTGCGCCATTGAGGAAGTAGGCGCCTGAGCTGGAGACCAGCATGGCCACGCGCATGACGAAGATCCAGACCAGCAGTTGCGCTTGAGTGGTGGGATTTGGAACCGCCAGCAGGATGAAGGTGATCAGGGCCACGCCGGTGACACCGTAGGTCTCGAAGCCGTCCGCGCTGGGTCCAACGGAGTCGCCCGCGTTGTCACCTGTACAGTCAGCGATGACACCCGGGTTGCGCGCATCGTCTTCCTTGATCTTGAAGACGATCTTCATCAGGTCGGCACCGATGTCGGCGATCTTGGTGAAGATGCCTCCGGCAATACGCAGGGCCGCTGCGCCCAGGCTTTCGCCAATCGCGAAGCCAATGAAGCAGGGGCCCGCATAATCGGCCGGGATGAATAATAGGATGAAGAGCATGATGAGCAACTCGACCGAGATCAGCAACATGCCGATGCTCATGCCAGCCTTCAGCGGAATCTCAGAGATCAGATAGGGCTTGCCGCGCAATCCCGCGAATGCCGTCCGTGAGTTCGCAAAGGTGTTGACGCGAATTCCAAACCACGCCACCCCGTAGCTGCCCGCGATGCCGACCAGACTGAACCCCAAAATGATCGGCAGCGTAACCCAGATCGGTTTATTTGGCACCGGCGCCAGATAGCCGAAGTACAGCGAGATGATGACCGCAATGAAAGCCCAAAGCACGAGAATGAACTTGCCCTGCGTGATCAGATACGTTTTGCAGGTCTCATAGATCATTTCGGAGATTTCGTGCATGGAGCGATGAACCGGAAGGTTCTTCAACTTGTTGTAGATCACCAGGCCGAACAACAGGCCGCCGGCGCAGAAGAGCAATCCGAGCGTCAGCAGGTCATGTCCGTTCATGCCGAAGAAATTCACGAAATGCACAGACCGCAAATCCGGCAGAATCAGGTTGGCTTCGCCTCCGCCCGTCTTTTCCTGCGCATTGGCGAATGTGGGAAGCATCAGGCCCAGGACGACCGCAACGGTCTTGTACTGGCGCTTCAGGAATGTCTCGGCGCCTTCCTTGATGGCTCCGGCGATCCTCTGCATCTCTGGAGTTCCCTGGTCCGAGCCGATAACCTGACGCGTAAAGAAGAAGGCCACAACGAGCGAGAGCGCGCTCACGGCCATAAAGAAATACACCCAATACTGTGCAGTCACAAATCCTCCCAAGCTGAAGTTTTGGTGGTTTACCACGAACGGTCCAGGAAAAGGCGACGAAAACTTCCCGGAAAAACAGTCATCCGAAGGTTATCACTCGCATTTAACACTGTCGAGTGATACCAGTCACAGCGCTCAGCAGGGTCTCCCGTGAACGGGAAACGGCGATCTGTAAGAGGGTGCGCTGCGGGGCTTTAGCCGCCCTACTCGGCGTGGAAAACCACGTCAAAAAGCAGCAAACTGACGGTGGTGAAGATGATGTCGTAGCCCAGCAAGAGCTTGATCCAGAGCGTGGGGTCGCTTTCGCCGGTCAGGATGGCGGTCGTGGCCTGAACCATGGCCAGCAGAGCCGGTATGAAGATAGGAAAGAGAATCAGCGAAAGCAGCAGTTCGCGGTTACGGCTGCGAATCGAGAGCGCGGCAAAAAAGACGCCGTTGCCCACCAGCGCCCATGTGCCCAGCGGCAGAACCAGCGCCAGCAGCCAGCCCTGACCCGCGATATGCAGGTTATAGAAGACGATAAAAACCGGGGCCAGCAGCACCTGGACGATAGTCACAAAGAGGAAATTCGCAAGCACCTTGGCCAGGAATAGCTCCGCGCCGGGAGCGGGAACCATGCGCTGCGCGTCCAGAACCTGGTGGCGGATTTCGCGCGCCCAGGCCTGATTCAGCGCGCTCACCGAGGCGAACATGGTGGCCACGCAAAGCACGCCGCCGGCGATCTGCTGTGAAAATGCCCCGCCCGGGTCAAACGCAATCGAGAAAAGCACCACCACCAGCCCGGAGAAGAAGAGCATGGAGACGATGGCGTCCAGCGAGCGCCACTCGATGCGCAGTTCTTTCGCCAGATGGGTCCACAGGGCGCGAGGCATCAGGCGCGTCCCTCCCCTGCAGCGGATTTTGTTCCGGCTGATTTCGTCAGGTCGGCGGTTTGGGCCTGGGCCGCTCTCAAATAGTCGCCGGGCGCGAGGACAAGCTGGGCGCCGCGCGCGCCGGCCGAGACGCTGATCCGCTCGAAGAGAATCGCTGTCTCATCAACGAAAACCGGATAAGATTTCTTTGCCCCGAAGACGGTCACGCCGCCGCGAATGTAACCGGTAAGCGGCTGCACGTCCTTGAGCGGCGCCATCTCCGCCTTGCGCAGGCCAGCGGCGCGGGCCAGCTTTTTGAAGTCCAGTTCGGCGTCGCCGGGGATGACGGCAAAGACGTAAGAGTCGGTTCCGCCTGTCGTCAGCAGAGTCTTGAAGACCTGCTCCGGCGGCATCCCAATCTTTTTGGCGACGGCAATAGCGGACAAATCGTCAGCATCGACCTCGTACTCCTGAAGTTCGAAGCGAATGTCGAGAGTTTCCAGAAAGCGCGCTCCGTTGGTCTTCATAGTGTCGGCCTTCCCGGTTCCAGCGAAGCCACGCGCCCTGCGTGCAGCGTCAGCACCCAATCGGCGATAGGCGCGGCCAGCTCGCGCTGGTGCGTCGTCAACACAATCGTCCGGTTGCCTTGGCGGAATCCAGCCAGCAGCTCGACCATCTGGCGGGCGCTCTCCACGTCCATGTTGGAAAAAGGCTCGTCGAGCAGCAGCAATTCAGGCACCGAGAGCAGCACGCGAGCCAGCGAGGTCCGCTGCCTCATCCCCTGCGAATACTGGCCCAGAGTGCGCGTCAACTCGGGGTCCAGTCCCACCTGGCGCAAGGCGTCGGCCGGCTCAAGGCAGGCGCGGCCAGCATAGAGGCTGGCAAAGTAGCGCAGGTTTTCCTGGGCGGTCAGCTCGTCATAGAGCATGGGCGCGTGGCTCATGTAGCCGATGCGCTCGCGGGCATCATGAGGTTCAACGCCACCTGTTTTGGCTGTGCCGAAGACTCGGACCGTGCCGAAGCTGGGCCGCAGCAGGCCGGCAAGAATGCGCAGCAGCGTTGACTTGCCCGCACCGTTTTCGCCCAGCAGGACGTAGCAGCGCCCCGGTTCAAACTCCACCGAAACCTGACGCAGTGCGGCAAAAGCACCAAAGAGCTTGGAGACTTGATCGAGCCGCGCGCAGGCGGTGGAACTGGCGGCATCGGAAGCGGGAGCGTTCATGCGCCTCAGTTTGCGGCAGTTGGGGCTGCGGGCGAGTTGGCTGCAGCTGGGGCTTGAACCGCAGCGCGGGGACTGTTATTCGGCGTGGCCGCAGGCTTCGTGGCAGGCTGCATACCCGGCTGTTGACCGGGCTGAGCAGGAGCGTACTTGCTGGCACACTTGGCCTGCAGGACGTTAGCGTGGAAGACCCCGTCGTGGCCATAAGAGCCTTCGGCCAGCGCCTGGGCATCGTCCTTGAAGGTGTCCGGCGGCGGCTCGGCGCCTTTGTAGTTGACCGTCAGCAAGCGGCCGCTGGCGGCCTTGGGCGAGTGGCTCTCAAACTCGTTCAAAACAAAGGTCACATGAGTGCCATTCTGCTCAATCGAGCCGGGCTGGACGAAGCCCTCCACGCGCAACTGGCTGTGGTAGGCCTTGTCGCCCATGCTGCCCAACTCGGGGATGGTGACGTAGTAGCTCTTGTTGGCTCCGTAGCCGGACCAGGCCAGCCAGCCGATGGTGCCCACGATAATGGCAACCGCAATTCCGATGCGCACGCTGTTAGGGGAAGTTTTCATAGTCAATCTTAACGATACGAGCCAAACAGGGCGCGGTCAACAACCGAAAGGTGCAGACGGAGCCGGGCCAGGGAATCCAGGACTACTGCGCCCCCTCCAGCGTCTGCGCCGCCCGCGTGAGCGCCTGGGTCAACACCGTCAACTGCTGCGCGGCCCGCGGCTGATCTTTGGCGGCCACAGCCTCGTTGACGCCGGGAATCACCACCGCCGCGTAGCCCGTATATTCGCCGGGAGCGTAGATGGTGTGCTTGAACCATGGGCGATTCGGCAGGCCTTGTTCCGAGATCAGCGCGGCCTCGGTCTGACGGAGTATGAGATTGAGTCTTGCGAGATCTCCGGAGGCCGCGATTTGCCGGTCGTGAATCCGCTCTGCCGCGGCGGAAAGCCGTTTGGCGGCAGCCTGCGCAGGCGCGAAGTCCAGCGCGTCGAGACCCTGGCTGGCAGCTTTCTGTTTAGCCGCGTCGATGTAGGAGCGGATTGAGCGCGCGTAGGCCACGTAGTTGTAAGGGAGCACGTCGGCATCGGCCATGCGCAGAGCTTCGAGGCCGAAGACGCGTGCCATCTCCTGCAGATAAACGAACTTCGGGTCGGCGTTCTCCGTGAACCACTTGTAGTTGTCAAAAACCGAGTGATAAACGCCGTATGGGCCTTCGGAGCCGATGTCGGTCGCTGGCACGCCGATATGCTGCAAGAACGCCGTGAAGTCGGAGCCGGAGCCGAGATCGCCCAACTGAACTTCCTCGCCGGCCTCAAGCGGCGCGTTCGAGCGGCGATGCTCATTCTCGCCGGTAGATTTGATCTTCCATTGTTGATAGACCGTCCCGCCCATTGGGCTCGGAACCGACCGGGTCAGCTCGCGAAGAAACTGCTTGAGCGAGGGAACGGCGGAGGCGGAGAAATCCGGTCCGGCAACGCCCACGTCGGTGTTGAAGTAGGCCACCGCGCGCTCCAGTGCCTTGGCGTTCAGCTCCACCCACTCAGTCGAGCCGATAAGGCCTTCTTCTTCCGCGTCCCAACTGCAAAAGACGATGGTCCGCTTCGGCCGCCAGCCCTCGCGCATCAGCGCGCCCACGCCATGCACCGCTTCCAGCATGGCCGCCGAGCCGCTGTTGGGATCCACAGCGCCGTAGACCCAGGCATCGCGATGGTTGCCCAGCACAACCCAATCGTCCGGATACTCCGCGCCCTTCACTGTTCCGATTACGTCCCAGATGATGCGGCGCTGGTAGTCCTGCACGGAAACCAGATGGACCTTCACTGCGCCTGGTCCCTGAACCTCTCCAATGTGATAGCGGAAGCCTAGCCCGCCCTGCCATCCCGGAGGCACTCCGGCGCCCTGCAACGCTTTCAGAATCGGCGCGGCGTCGTGGTAGCTGATCGGGATCGAGATAATGCGGGGCTGGCTTCCGTAGCGCGATACGCGGGCCGAGTCGGGCAGATCCAGCGTCGAGGCCACGCCCGGAGTTTCCGGGTCGCCCGGATACTTGAACATGTATTGCACTGAGCCGCGCTGCACTCCGGTCTCAGGCCGCCACGGTCCATTGGGGTAGGTATCGCCCTTGAAGAAACCGTCGTCCTGTGGATCGGAGTAGATCAGCACTCCGGCCGCGCCGCGCTGTTCGGCAATGTAAACCTTCACCCCGCGAAAGTTCCCGCCGTAGCGCGCCAATACGATTTTGCCGTGCAGGTCGATGTGCTGGGCGGCGAGCTGGTCAAAGTCCTCCAGGCGGCCGTAGTTTGCGTAGACCACCTCGGCGGTCACATCTCCCGATCCCGAAGACCCGTTAAAGGGCATCACCACTCTCGGATCGTCCTGATACGGGTCGCCGTCCACATGCTCGCGCGTAGGACCGCTCATCAACAGTTTGCCGCTCTGGTCATAGGCCTCCACGCGCACCACCTTGGGCTGATTCATCAGCACGCGAAAGGGAACAATCTCCGTGTCGAGGCCGGCCGCGCGGAACTTCCGCGCCACATATTCGGCCGTCTTGCGGTCCTCGGGACTCGAGGCCAGATGGGGCTCGGCGGTCAGGATCTTCAACTCCTCGCCGGCCAGCCTGGCGTCGGGAACCGCGAGAAACTTCTCCTCGATCTTTGCCTGGGCTGTGAAATCGCCGTAGCCGAAGACGGCTGATGGAGCAGGCAGCGCGGCGGTTTGGGCCGCCAGCGGCCTGCAAATGAATGAGGATGAAACCAGCGCCAGAAAAAAGAGAACAACAAGCGGCCTGCGCACAACCATGAGTGGAATCCTCCAAGATTTTTTCGAGTCTTGAACAGAGATTGGACAAGCGAACCTGCGGGTGCCCCAGGCCCGGATTTTCGGAACTGGGAAACCTCAATCCTTCATCAGCTTACGCCACAGGCTGCGCGCAATGGGCGCAGCGGCGGGCAGCCACGGGAATCTCGCTCAGGCATTCGGGGCAAGGCTTCGTCGAGGGCGGAGCTTCAGGCTCGGGCTTCTTCAGCCGCGACAGCATGTGGTTGAGCGGCAGAACAATGACAAAGTAGACCACGCAGGCCACAATCAGGAACGAGATGGCGGCGTTGAAGAAGTTGCCGATCTTGATGTGCCCGCTGCCAATGTTCAGGATTACGCCGCTGAAGTCCGGCTTGCCCACGGTGGCGGCAATCAGCGGGTTGAGCACGTCGCCCACCAGCGACGTAACGATAGCATTGAAGGCCGCGCCCAAAATCACGGCGACGGCCAGGTCTACGACGTTTCCACGCAGAATGAAATCGCGAAATCCCCTGAGCATATCTCCCTCCTGAGTTTGGCCTGTGCAACTGCTCCTGGCTTGAACCTGACCCGCGGGGGCCGTGTTCTCGAACATCCTACACGCCGGCAACGGCCCTGGTTAACTGGAGACGGTCCTGAACTCAAATCCTTTGCTTGCGCAAAGAAGATGCGCCGGGCCTGGAGCAGCCGTTTAGAGCGAAACCGGAGTATACGTGCCCTTGCCAAGGGTATTCGAGGTGGCTTTTTCTTGAGGAAAAAACCACTTTGCGGGGTTGCCCCCGGGTACAGCTACTCTGGTTTCGCTTTAGCCGCGGCCCGGGCGCAAGACTTCCAGATGGCTGGTGTCGAGCGGGTCGGGGTCGTCATAGGCGGGCAAAACCGGTAGTCCCTCACGCAGGCCGGTCCACTCCTCGGCCACCACGATGCTGTTCTGGGGATTGCCCGGCTGATAACGCGCCGAGCAGGGAAAGCCCACCCGCACCTGCGCCGCATCCACCACATCGTGCATATCCGTAATGTCTTGGGAGGACTCGTAGTCCACGCCGCCTATGCGATATTTGTAAACCAGCAGCGTAAGGGTGCGGCTCGGCTCGTCCTTTTGTTTTGCCGGGACCTCCACCTCGCAGATGTCCAGCAACATGCCGTCCACCAGCCGCCCGGAGTGGGACAGAAACTGGCGGCGCGCCCGCTCCCGCTCTTCCGGCGTCGGGCCCTTGTGCAGCAGCAGCCAGAACCCCGTCACCAGAAGCACGGCCACGAGCGCCGCCGTGGCGGAAATCTCCCAGGCGTTTGGGTTGTGAAGGATCATTGAAGGCGGAACTCGTTCCCCATAGCTTCCAATCTCGAGTCCCTGCTTTAAGCATACCGCAGCCGGACTCGGGCTGGAGTGGGCGAGCCGCGTGGCCGGCTCCCGTTGCAGAACGCCGCTGCCTGCCTTTCGCGCTGCGATATACTCGTGACTGCATCATGAAGGAGTTCCGGCCTGCCGGACGCTTCATTTCCGGAGGTTTTCCCTTGGCTTCGCGTACGAATTCCAAAGCGGTACAGCATTCCCGAATTCGCGGCCAGTCTCGTAGCCGGATTCGTTCGACCACGGTGATCTGCGTCCGCCGCAACGGTCAGGTCGTGATGGCTGCCGATGGGCAGGTCACGCTGGGCGACCACGTCCTGAAACATTCGGCCAAAAAAATTCGCCGCCTTTACCAGGAAAAGATTCTTGCCGGGTTTGCCGGCTCCACAGCCGACGCTTTCTCGCTCTTTGCCCGCTTCGAGACCAAGTTGGAGCAGTACGCGGGCAATCTGAACCGCTCGGCTGTTGAACTGGCCAAGGACTGGCGCACTGACAAAATGCTGCGCAATCTCGAGGCTCTGCTGGTGGTGGCTGACAAGGAGCAGACCTTTCTCATCTCCGGTTCGGGAGACGTGATCGATCCCGACGAGCCTCTGGCCGCCATCGGCTCCGGCGGCCCTTATGCCACGGCCGCTGCCCGCGCTCTAATGGAAAACACCAGCCTCAGCGCCCGCGAGATCGCCGAAAAGGCCATGAAGATCGCCGGCGAAATCTGCATTTACACCAACGACCACGTCACCATTGAGGAGCTGAAGGGATAGCCCGTCCCATTATCCATGGCCATTTATCTGCCCGCTTCCGCTGAAGAACAAGACGTCTCGCTGGACGAGCTGACGCCGCGCGAAATTGTCACCGAGCTCGACAAGCACGTCGTCGGCCAGAAGGCCGCCAAGCGCGCCGTGGCCATCGCGCTCCGCAATCGCCAGCGCCGCCAGAAGCTTCCTCCCGATATCGCCGAAGACATCATGCCCAAGAACATCATCATGATCGGGCCAACGGGCGTGGGAAAAACGGAGATAGCGCGGCGTCTGGCTAAGCTGACCAATTCGCCGTTCCTGAAGGTCGAAGCCTCGAAGTTTACCGAGGTCGGTTACGTCGGCCGCGATGTCGAGTCGATGATCCGAGACCTGGTCGAGGTTGCCATCGACATGGTGCGCGAAGAGCGCCTGGAAGAAGTGGAAGACCGCGCCGAGATGAACGCCGAGGAGCGCCTGCTCGACGTGCTGCTGCCTCCTCCGCCGCCCACGCCGCCCGCTCAAGAGGGCCAACTCACGCTGCCCGGCACCGAGAGCTATCAGCGCTCCCGCGAGAAGATGCGCCAGCAGTTCCGCGAAGGCAAGCTCGATGAGCGGCAGGTCGAGTTGGACGTGCGCGAGCGCGGAATGCCGCAATTCGGCATCATCAGCAATCAGAACCTTGAGGATATGGAGATGAACCTCAAGGACATGCTGCCCAACATCTTCGGCGGCGGCTCCAAGAAGCGCAAGATGAAGGTCTCGGATGCCTTCGATTACCTCGTGGATGAAGAAGAAGGCCGGCTGATCGACATGGATTCGGTGAACCGCGCGGCTGTGGAGCGCGTCGAATCCAGCGGCATCGTCTTCCTCGATGAGATAGACAAGATAGCCGGCCGCGAAGGAGGCCATGGACCCGATGTTTCGCGCGAAGGCGTGCAACGCGACATTCTGCCCATCGTCGAGGGAACCACCGTAAACACGCGCTACGGCATGGTGCGCACTGACCACATTCTGTTCATCGCCGCCGGTGCCTTCCATGTCTCCAAGCCCAGCGATCTTATCCCCGAGTTGCAAGGCCGTTTCCCCATCCGCGTCGAGTTGAAGTCACTCACCGTCGATGATTTTCTACGCATCCTCACCGAGCCCAAGGCTTCGCTCACCAAGCAATACTCGGCGCTGCTGGAGACTGAGGGCGTGAAGCTCGAGTTTTCGCCGGAAGCTCTGCGCGAGATGGCGGAGTTTGCCTTCAAGGTGAATGAACAAACCGAAAACATTGGCGCCCGCCGCCTGCACACCATCATGGAACGCGTGCTCGAAGATGTAAGCTTCCTCGCGCCTGACGTGGCCCGCCGCGTTCCCGGCGAAGAGGCTGCCGCGGCGCTGCAAGAGGCCATCAAGAGCGAGTCTTCCGTGCCCCTTCCATACGAGGAGCGCGCCGCCGCCGCCGGCCCCGAGAAGGTCTTCCTCATCGACGCCGAGTACGTCAAGCAGATGGTCGCATCCGTGGTGAAGGACCAGGATTTGTCGCGTTACATTCTATGAGGAACTTCTGATTAAGCCGATGCTTTGAAAGGGCACAGCTTTAGCCAATGCGGGATGAGTTTTATCGAGTGCCATTTTGGTGAGGATTACGTGATAGTTCAGCGCGGACACGGCGGACTCGTATTAGTCATCATCTATCTTTGCCTGTTCATCATGGAATGGGGCACGAAGATCTTTTTTCACGACTCCAACTACTATCAACAGCACAAATGGCCCAGACTTATCGCATTCCTGGGAGCTGCGGCACTGGTTTGGATCTTATCTCCGCGCAAGTCTCCAGACACCGCCATACAACAGCAAGAGTGGTTGATCTCCAGCAGTAGCTATCCCGATAGGAGCAGCATAAATCCAGAATCACCTGCGGCAAGCTTCCAGCTTTTCAGGGAGCAAGGTTCGTTCTTTGGTATTCCCATACGATTCTGGCCGCTGGTACTTTGCGGACTAGGAGTTATATGTTATTTTGCCCTGGGGCCCGCCCCGCAATAGCTGGACGGATTGGCTGCGCTATTTCTGCTCACAGAGCGTTTCCAGCTTGCGCAGGTTTTTGAGCGTCTCGTCAAGCGCCGTCTTTCCAACCTCTCGCTCAAACTCCTTTTGCAGCTTGTCAAAGATGCCAATCACGCGCACGGCGCACTTCTTTCCCTGCGGCTTCAATGTAAGCTGATAGGCGCGCGCATCCTCTGGATCAATCTTTCTCTGCAGCAATCCCTTGGCCTCCAGAGACGAAACGCAATGGCTCACATTGCCCCGCGTCGTCCCAAAAGTCTCTGCCAACTGCGATGGCATCACCGGCCGCGGCTTCGAAGAACATGGCCGCCAAGACCATCCCTTCCAGAAAATTGAGGCTGTCAGCTGCCAGCGCCTGCGCAGCCAGCGATTCAAACCGGCGTGCCGCCCGGTTGACCGCGAACATGGGGCTTTCATGGAGAAATGCATCGATGCGCATAGTCTTGTCCTGATGGTTTACTTTGTCAACTATTCACAACAATATCAAATCATCCTTGCGGATCAACATCTTTCCGCTGAAAATTAGAAGGAAAGCCCACCTATGCCTACTTTGAAATCGATTCCCATTGCAGTCTCCCTGTTGCTCGCAGCCTGCGCGCAATCAGCTTTCGCGCAAGCCGCGCCGGTTGCCCAATCCGCCCCGCTACCTCACCCCTCTGAGACCATGGTGGTCCTCGGTTCGCCTGTTCCCGTGCCGCTGGCCGAGTCTTCCGCCTCCGTCGTCGTGCTGCCAGTCGAAGACAAAGCTCTCTTGCTCGAGTCACCGCAGGAGTTGCTGCGCCAGGACTCGTCGGTCTTTCTCGAGCAGCGCGGCGCTGGCGGCGGACAAGCCGATCTGATCTTGCGCGGAGGAACCTTCGAGCAGGCCCTGGTGCTGTTGAATGGCTTTCGCATCGACGACAGCCAGACCGCGCATCACAATCTCGACCTGCCCATTCCTCTCGACGCCATGGACTCGATCCAGGTCCTGCACGGCGCCGGCTCCACACTGCACGGCGAGGATGCACTGAGTGGCGTGGTCGACTTTCTCACCGCCGCGCCCTCGGCATCCTCGCTGCGTCTTCGCGCGGGAGCGGGCAGCTTTGGCGAGAGCGAAGAGTCTTTACTGGGCGCTCTTGTGCGCAAGCGATGGAGCAGCCGATTGACCGCCGAGCGCAACTTCTCGACTGGATTTATGGCCGACCGCGATTACCGCAACATGGACGCTTCGTCGGAAAATTGGATTAGTTCGCGCCTCGGCATCTCCGACCTGCTCTTTGCCACGAGCGATCGTTCCTTTGGCGCAAATCAGTTTTACGGCCCCTATGACTCATGGGAACGAACCAAAGGATGGTTTACCTCCGGCCGGCAGGAGTTAGGCGGCCGCACTGTTGCAGCCTTTGGTTATCGCCGCCACACCGACGAGTTTGTCCTGCTGCGTAACGCTCCGTCGGTCTACGAAAACAACCACATTGACGGCTCCTGGCAGGCTTCCTTGCGCCACACTCTTCCCGTCGCAACCACCTCCGTGCTCTTGTTCGGGTTGGAGTCGGACGGCGATAGCATCCACAGCAACAATCTCGGCCTTCACGCGCGCAATCGCGGCGCGGGCTACATTGATCTGGATTTGCGGCCCGCAAAAAATCGATGGAATCTATCTGTAGGCGCGCGCGAGGAGTTATTCTCCGGCGGCTTGCAATCCGCGTTCTCTCCGCACCTGGCGGGCAGTTTGCGGCTAGCCAACCAATTGAAACTGCGGGCCAGCGGCGGCTATGGATTCAGGCTTCCCACTTATACTGACCTTTATTACTCTGACCCGGTCACCATTGGCAATCCAAATCTGAAGCCTGAGTCCGCCTGGTCCGGCGAAGGAGGAGCGGATTGGACCGCGTCCAGCCGGCTTACGCTTTCAGCCACTGGCTTCTATAACCGCCAGCACGACACCATCGACTATGTCCGCGCTGCCACGCTTCCTAACTCGTTGCTTCCCGCATTTTGCACTGTGAACACATGGTGCGCGGTCAACCTCAGCGGGCTTCATTTTGCGGGAGTCGAATCTTCCGCAACCTGGACGCCCGCCACGGGGCAAACCGTTCAGCTCGCATGGACTCAGCTCGTTGGCGCGCAGTCGCCCTTGAATGGCTTGCAATCGGAGTATGCCCTGAACTATCCGGTCGAAAATCTTCACGCGACATGGACTTTCATGCTGCGACACACACTTACCGTCGCGAACTCAGTCGCCGTTGCAAAACCTTATCAGCAGCCGGGCAATCCGCGGTGGAACGCCAGCCCCTATCCCGTGTGGAATCTCGCACTGACACATGACTCAGGAAAAATTCGCCCTTATCTTCGTCTCGCAAATCTAAGTAACACAGGTTATCAGGAGATTAACGGCGTGGCCATGCCGGGCCGGTCGATAACAGGCGGCGTTTCCCTCTGGCTGGGACGCTGATATCGGTGTAAGTCAAACGGCCGCGGGAGCGTGGACTTCCAACTCAGCCAGACGCTTGGCGAGCAGCGTCTCTAGCTTGACCAGCGCGGCCGAGAAGCCCTCAATGCCTTCCTTCAGCTTGTCAGTGGCCATGCGGTCGTGGAGGTGCATCGCGTCAAACGTCTCCTTGTCCACTTCGATCTTCAGAATCACAAGCGATTTTGCAGCCTCGGGATCAAGCTTGCGCGGCAGCTCGGCCTGAGTCGATTCAAGCTCGGCCAGCAGTTGCGGCGAAATCGTCAGCAAATCGCAACCGGCTAACTCTGTAATCTCGCCAATGTTACGAAAGCTCGCGCCCATGATCTGCGTCTTCACGCCAAACTTCTTGTAGTAGTTGTAGATTGCGGTCACGGACTTCACTCCGGGATCGTCTGCTCCGTGAAAATCCTTGCCGGTGTCTTTCTTGTACCAATCGAGGATGCGGCCCACGAAGGGTGAAACTAGCGTGACGCCGGCCTCTGCCGCCGCGATGGCCTGGTGCAAGCCGAAAAGCAAAGTCAGGTTGCAGTGAATTCCTTCGCGCTCCAGCACTTCGGCGGCGCGTATGCCCTCCCATGTCGATGCGATCTTGACCAGCACGCGCTCACGGCCAATGCCATCCGCGTCGTATTGCTTGATGATGCTGCGCGCCTGCGCGATGGTGGCGTCCGTGTCATAAGAAAGGCGCGCGTCCACTTCCGTCGAGACGCGGCCGGGAATGATAGCCAGAATTTTCTTGCCGAAAGCGATGGCCAGCCGTTGAAATGCGAGGTTGGCCACAGCCGCGTCGGTTGCACTCGCACCAAGTTCCTTCCGCGCGGCCAGCAGCACGCCGTCCACAATCGGCTGATACTGCGGCAACTGCGCCGCTGCGGTAATCAGCGAAGGGTTGGTGGTCGAGTCCTGCGGGCGAAACTTTCCGATTGCCTCAATGTCGCCGGTGTCGGCGACGACCACAGTGTACTGGCGCAACTGGTCAAGAATGTTCCTGGGCAGATTCTGCGGCATGATTCCTCCTGGGGAAAAGCGCTTCAAGCTGCGAGCGCCTTCGATTCCAGTCTACCGCTGTTTAGATTCGCAGCAGCGGTCAAGGTTTCACGTGGAACAGACCCAGGGCACCGCGATGAATTTTCTTGTTCGTGCAAGGAGGGAAATTATCTGCAAAGCCCGTTCTCGGAGATCAGTAATCGATTGTCAGTTCGCCCTGCCAACGTACGCGAAATGTGTGAAAGACCGTGCATTTCTCGCTCAAAATCGCTCCAAAACCGGCTTTTTCAGGGGTCGAATCTCACCATGTGGGAGAATCTGAGGGCGAAAAGTTTTCAACAGGCATTGATTCCAAAGGGGTTATAAATAATCTGCAATATTTTATGGGGAATTTATACCCCCTAGGGGTATAGGGGGGTGGGGGGTGGCTTAGGGGTACGGACCGGGCGGATATCCGACATATTGAACCGGGGTCATGCAAGCCCCGCTTTGCTGATTGCTTCGATAGTGCGCCAAGGGAAGGCTATTTTCTGCAACGAGCGGAAATGAAAAGTTGTGCTTCAGTAGCTCCAGAAGCGGGATCAAAGCAACCGGCACTAAATGAGTGGTACGGGCTGTTC
>Ga0224553_1000508_pt1 | contig 16712 bp, 19 predicted proteins | sample 714S21014metaG_FD_179897 | JGI IMG/M metagenome (GOLD analysis project Ga0224553, IMG submission 179897) | Peat soil microbial communities from Stordalen Mire, Sweden - 717 S2 10-14 | ecosystem: Environmental > Terrestrial > Soil > Wetlands > Peat | place: Sweden: Norrbotten County, Stordalen... | reverse complement strand
GAGGATTCGGTGCGCCGCGCCACCCGATGCGTTGACCACGTCGGGTCCTGCGCCTCGATCTTCACGAACGATCCTCCAACCTTCGTAATAAATTTTAAAGGGGTATCCATCTCACTGCCAATCTCCTTTAAGGTACTGGCTTAGCTGATGGTTAGCACTTCACGTAAGCGACAAGGACTGAGCTGAGCGGCACCCCAACAGGCTTGACGGTGACAACACCGATGGTGATGATGCGGCTACTGCCAGCCGCTTTGAGGCATGCATCGAGGCCGCTCAGGGTGCGCGTGCCGTTCGCAGACCACCACTCAATGTCAGAGGACAGGGCGTAAGAGCTGCCAGTAGACGAACCGTTGGGCTGGAAGGCGAACGCGGTGCCGTTCGTGTTGGTGCCCATCCATTTGCCCGTGATGGCCTTTGGTGTGACCGATGAAGAGTTCGCGGAGCTGTGTTCGACGACTGCAAAGACCACGGCAACGATGGCGATGAGACCGAGGACTGTCGAGAGCACGCGCTGGAAGCGCAGTGCTGAGTTCTTGTTGGTATCGGTCATGTCGGCTCCTCTGACGTCGAGGTGCGCCATGTCCATACAGTATCGTCCCCACTGCGGTTCGCTCGGCGTATTGCTTGGTCAACGCACTAAGCCTGCGGCTCGGTGGATCGCCAGGGTTTGGCTGGCTTCGGGATGGAAAGAGTGCGGGGCGCTCGCCGATTGCCTGAAGGTGGGGTCGGGGTTGTTGCCTTGGGTGTTGGGTTCCGCACTGCTTGCTTGTAGGTCAGAGGGTCGGCATTGGCCGCCAGCGTCATCAACCGGTAGAAGAGCAGACCTCGGTCGGGCGAACGGCGGCGGTTGAACCGAAAGGTGAACTCGTCGAGGTACTCGGCCAGATGGTCAGCGTGGTACGAACCTTGGTAGGTCCCCAGCATCCAACGTTTCAGTAGGGACGCGACGCGGTGCACACCTGGGAGGAGCGCGTGGGCCTGCTGGCCCGACGGAGCGATGCGGTGGATGACGTGAGTGAACTTGCCCGCGGTGGCCTTCTGGTAGGGCAACCACCCATCGGTCACCACAGTCGCGCCAGGTTCGACGGTCTCATCGAGGAACTTGCCGAGCGTCTTGGCGGATGCGTCGGGGATGATGCGCAGGCGGACCCGCCCGTAACCCTTCGGTTTCTTGAGTTCGATGGCAATGATCACGATGACTTTTCCGAGGGCACCACGACCCCGCCCGCCTGAGCGCACACCACCCAGGAAGGTCTCGTCCACCTCGACCTCACCTTGCAGTTTGTCGCGTCCGGCCAGAGCCATCGCTGAGCGGAACCGGTGCAGCATCATCCATGCCGTCTGGTAGCTACCGAGTTCGAGACGCCGCTGGATCGCCAGCGCCGACACACCACCTTTGTCGATGCAAAACTCCCATGCCGCGGTGAACCACAAGGTCATCGGCGTACGCGTGTCCTGGAAGATGGTTCCTGCCGTGCGTGACACCTTCGCGGTGCAGGCAGCGCAGCGCCACACTCGTCCACTCACCTGGCGGGGGTCGTTGATACTTCCACAGCTGGTGCACACGAGCTCATTGCCCCAGCGCAACCAGTCGAGGTAGTCCAAACAGGTGTTGTCGTCTTGGAACCAAGCGCGAAACTCGCGCTCAGAACTGGGGAAGTGAAGTCCGGGGGTTGCCATTTCGAGCCAGACTATCTACTGGTAGTGACATGGATACCCCCTTTGGATTAAACGGGGATCGTCCAGTGACGGTCAACTGGTGTCAAATCAGGCAGTGGTTTGGTCACGACCAGCTTGTGGTCGGCCCCGCGAGAACGAACTCGTGAACGGTCGACCTCTCAGATCGATAAGTCGACGTGACTTCGAGCATCGGAAGACGGTTGTCACTCAGCATCTTGCATCTCTCCCGGGAAGAGTGATCGGGGATATGGTGATGGCGATGATCACCGTCACCTGGGCGAATGGGATCAATTCGTAATCACTGACTCCCGGATACGAGTTGAACATGGCTCTTGGCGTCCTCGCCCTCGTCATCGCGGTTCTCGGCGCCGGCCGGTTCAGTGTCGATGCCCACGCCGAACGGCACGTGTTGGCGGTGAAGACATGGCCCGCCAATTAAGCGGCGTGGCCGTTTTCTTGCCAGTCGGGAGCCGTGGGCAACACATCATCTGGTGAGCCCCGGGTCTCGATCTCGGCATCTTGGGATTGGAAGAGGGACGCGGAAGGTCGGATTCCTCCGGTGGGGGCGTAATCTTCTGGCTTTGGAAGGAATCGTGTCCGTTGGTGTCGGATTCGCACGGCGAAGTCGGAATGGCCTGCGGGACGATCCGTGGGAATCTCGAACCGAGCTCGCGGTTCTCTTGGGTCTGGCAATGGGCCGAATTGAGTGTTGAGCCAGGGTGGACAGTCGAAGACCTTACTCATGGGGGAGACCGAGGTCCGTTGTGGCAATCGCAGTGGCAGTCGTGTTAAATGTTCACAAAAGATCAAATTTCTGAGGATAGTCATTGAGTGAGTTCGAATCCAGCGAAGCTGTCCGTCAAAGCGAAGAGCAGTCCTCGCCTGAGGACACACGCGCCATCGCCGCCGAACTGCTCAGCGCGGTGATGTCGCTCATTCCTGACGCGGCGGTGGTCGCGGACCCCGAGGGACGCATCGTATCGGTGAACGAACACGCCGAGGACCTCTTCGGCTATCTGCCGGGTTCGTTGGCCGGGCTCTCTATCGAGACGCTCATTCCCGAACGTGTTCGCCGGCGCCACCATGACCATCGCGCCGCGTACGTAGCCGACCCTCAAAGCCGGCCCATGGGCGCGGGCTTGGAGCTCACGGGACGTCGTCGTGACGGGAGCGAGTTCCCGATCGACATCAGTCTGGCGCCAATCACGAACGACGGCGAGCGACTGGTGGTCGCGGCCATCCGCGATATCACCGATCAGCGCCGGGCTGCGGCTGCCCAAGCGGAACTGGCGACCATTGTCCGGTCCTCTTCTGACGCCATCATCTCGACCACGCTCGACGGTCGCATCACGAACTGGAATCCGGCCGCCGAAGAGTTGTTCGGCTTCAGGTCGGACGAAATCCTGGGTGAGCACATCGTCGTGTTGGTCCCCAGTCACGCGTCACCGATTCTGGAGGATCTCCTCGGCGCCGCCTCGGAGAGCAGGTACCGAGAGGCACTTGACACCCGGTGGCGCCGTCGGGACGGCCGAGAGGTCGACGTTTCGGTGTCGATCTCGCCGCTCAGGGCTCGAGACGGAACCCTCCGAGGATTCTCGTCGATTGTCCGCGACAACACCGAGCGCAAGAGCGCCGAGAACGAGCTGCGTCGGTTGCTCACAGAAGAAGAGCGCCTCCAACGCCAGCACGCCGTGTCGGCCGAGATCCGGCTGGTCCTGCTGTCGGGCTCACCGATCAACGAGTCATTGATGCTGATATGCGAACGAGCTTCGGAACTCGCCGATGCTCCGGTGGCCGTCATCTGCGTGAAGGACTCCGGGGGTGTTCATATCGCCGCGGGTGTCGGCCCCGCCTCTCATCTGATCGGAATGGACCTGCCGGCCGGTCTTTCCATCGCCGAAGAGGTCATCGACCAGGGAGTGTCGCTGGAGATCTCACGGCGAAGCGTGCACTTCCAGATCGACGTGCCCCAGTCCCTGCCCGACGGACCGACGTTGGGCGTGCCCATCATCGTCGGGGGTTCGGCGACGGCATCGTTGATCATCGTTCGGTCCCCTGGCGCCGAGATGTTCAACACCGCCGCTCGAGTCATTGCCGAAGCCCTCGGCGCGCAGGCGACCCTCGCGTTCGAGATCGAGGGAGCTCGACGGGCACGCGAGCAGAATGTGCTCGTCGACGACCGGGAGCGCATCGCACGCGACCTTCACGATCACGTCATCCAGCGAATTTTCGCGGCGGGCCTGGGCCTGCAATCGTCCCTCAACTGGATCAGTGAACCTAAGGCGTACGAAAGGGTCTCCGACTCAGTTGACATGCTCGATGAGACCATTCGAGAAATTCGCAACACGATATTCAGCCTCTCCATGCCGGGGGAGTACGGTTCGACGTTGCGCTCCCAGGTCCGCGAGGTCGTGCAACAGGTGCAGGCGGCGCTGGGCTTCGAACCAGAAGTGGAGTTCATTGGCCTTGTCGACGCAGGAGTCCCGAGCCGCTTCACGCCGCACGTGGTCGCTTGCGTGCGAGAGGCGCTTTCCAACGTGGCCCGACACGCCCAGGCGAGTGCCGTACTGGTCCAGCTCAACGCGTCCGATGAGTCCCTCGTCCTCACCGTGTCCGACGACGGGGTAGGGATTGGTTCACCCACACGTTCGAGCGGGCTAACGAACATGGGCGATCGTGCCAGACTCTTGAACGGGACATTCGAGATCTCGACTGGCCCAAGAGGAGGGACCCGGATCGAATGGACCGTGCCTTTGGCGCGTTAGGTATTCGAGCATGTGGTTCCAGAAGCTCTGGCTCCTTTGGCGCGTAAGTGAACTACCAACGTGATGGTCAGTTAGCCGGGTCGGATCTCTTCGTCGCGGTGGGGAAAGAATGAGCTCCGCACCGAGTCTTGGATAAGCCGCGAGAGATTCATGAAGTGGACTTGTTCAACCTTGAACCTTGCTGTAGCCCTTTGAAGTTCTGGTGGCCTATGAGACTCCGCCTGATGCTCGCTGGGGGTCATCCAGGTCTCGATCCCGGCATCGTCGGATCGAACGAGGGACGCGAACGGTCGAGATGCGCAGGCATCGTCCGATCCATACGAATAGGAGGAACCGTCCTGTGGCGTCGGTCTCGTCCGGCGGATCCGATTGTCCGGGGGAAGAGCAGCGGGGACCGGCCTAGGTGGCCAATGAATGAGTGCTGCCTACAGGGGGAGGCCCCCAGGGGACCGTAGCGGCTCAGATTCGCAGTGAAGATTTGATTGCAGGCAAGAGGAGTGGGACGCTGTTGACGGGATCTCAACTGCCATTACCGTTGTGAACGATTGGGAGATGCATGATGGACTACAACCAGATCGACACTTCGGAGGCCGTCGAACTGGCCCCGCGCGTCTGGTGGGTTGGTTCACTCTTGCCCGATCTGAAGCTCCAGTGTCACGCGTACTTGATAGAGCAGGGAGATGAGTCGGTCCTCATCGACCCTGGCTCCGCCCTCATTGCTGATGAGATCATTCGCAAGATCGACTCTGTCGTTGGCCTCGGAAATGTTCGCTGGCTGGTGTGCTCGCAACCGCACCCCGATGTCACCGGGGCGCTGGCCGCCCTGGTGGCTCGGGGCCTGCATCCAGAAGCGGCCATCGTGACGCATTGGCGCGATGAGGCCCTGATCATCCATAGCGGCACTTCTCTCAAGTTCTGGCGAGTGGATGAGCACGGCTGGCGGCTCGAGCTTCAGGATCGGACGCTGAGGTTCGTGCTAACTCCTTACTCGCACTCAGCGGGCGCGTTCTGCACCTTTGACGAAGAGTCCAAGACGCTGTTCTCGTCGGCTCTCTTCGGGAGCTTCGCCAGGGATTCTTCGTTGTTTGCAACATCAGTCGACTACTTCGAATCGATGCGGTCGTTTCACGAGCAGTACATGCCTAGCCGCGAGATCTTGGCCTACGCGATCGATCAGTTGCGCGAGCTTCCGATGCGTGAAATCGCACCGCATCACGGCCAGGTCATCCCGAAGGATCTGATCGTGCCGATCATGGATCGACTTGAGAAGCTCGAATGTGGCATCTACCTGCTCGCCAGGGATGATCCGGGATTGGCATTCTTGCTCGCCGCCAACCGAACCATCCACAACGTGGTCGACGTGTTGGTGCGAGAACAGCAGTTCTCGGTCGTCGCAGCGCATCTGGCCGAGATGGCCTCGCAGCTGCTCGGGGCCGAGTATCTCGAGTTGTGGGGAGGGACCGGTGAGTCGTGGCTGCAATTCGAGCAGGCCGACGGCTTCGCCGGGCACCGCGCGGACACGCCCAGTGACGTCCGTGACGTACTCAATGGCGTCACCCCTCCCCCAGGTTCACGGCTGGTCCTGGCGCTTACCTCACCAGTCACCAACCACGTTGAAGGCGCGGTGGTGCTGGGATTCCGTGAGCGTCCGGTTCTCGACGGACCGACGCTCGCCATCATCTGGCAGATCACGGGCCTCGTCGAGGTTGGGCTGGAGCGCGAGGTTCTCCGTCGCTCGGTCGATCTGGAGCGGACTGCTTGGCATGAGCGCGCCACACATGACCTCTTGACTGGCTTGTATAACCGGGTATCGCTCGCGGACGCGTTTCGAAGGTTGACGGCCTTCGATGACCGGAACGCGTCGCCGCAGCTGGCGGTGCTGATGATCGACATCGATCACTTCAAGAGAGTCAACGATGCGCACGGCCACCCGACGGGAGACCGCGTGCTTCAAACGGTGGCCCATTCCATCACGACGAGCGTGCGACCGAGCGATCTGACGTTCCGATTCGGGGGCGAAGAATTCCTCGTGCTTCTCTCCAACGTCGATGACGCCACAGCGGTCGCGGCAGCTGAACGGATCCGCGCGAACGTGGCCAGCTCGACCGAAGCGGGACCCGGCGTTACGATGAGCGTGGGTGTCGCCTTGCGGCGTTCTGGCGAACAACAAGATGCCCTGATCGCCCGCGCCGACCGTGCCCTGTATCAGGCAAAATCGAGCGGCCGAGACCGAGTCGAAGTCGCCCTGTGAACTGGGGCACGCTCGTTTCACAGAGCGGTTTGCAGACCCCGGGGTTCGCGCAGATGGGAGTTCTTCCAGACGGCGGCCGTCGTGGCGTGAGACCACGTATCCGACGAGCGGTCGTTGGAGAAAGGTCCGAGCAGAGGGGGAGACCGGACCGAGACCTGAATCCTCGGCAGCAGCTCACGATATCGCATTTGATTGAGCGCTAGCTGGCCGGCAGTGGCGTGAAATGGACGAACGCCGTGTCTGGCTGGGGCACGTTCTAAAGATTCAATCTCGGGGCAACGAAGTGCTCACCGCCCAACGGCTCGGTAGGAGGCATCCCTCACTTGAAGGTGGCTTGTCACTCCCATTAGGGCATCTTGGACTTCAGCACGATGGTCCGGCCATCGACGACGAAGTTCCCGTAGCCGTGATGATGAATGGTTCTTGGTCGCTTCTGTTTAGGGTCGGTCCAGGCCTTGACCACTTCGAGGATGAAGATGTCGTACTTGTCCACCAAACTCGTGTCCACGACTCTGCACTCGAGGTTGGCGAAACACTCGGCGATGAGCGGCGGTGTAACTAGCTCGGCCGGCTGTGGCGTGAGTCCAAACTTCTTGAACTTGTCGACCGTGCGGCCCGACGAGTTACCTACCTTCACCGCGACGGGCGCCAGTTCGACGGCGGGAATGGCAATCACGCAGTCTTGCTCGGCTACCATCGCCGCGAAACTGTAGTCAGCGCTGCTCACGACGCAGGCAACCAGCGGTGGTTCAAACTCGACCATCATGTGCCACGACATCGTCATGACGTTGGACTTTCCACCATGTGCCGTGGTCAACAGAACCACGGGCCCGGGTTCAAGGAGTTGATAGACCTCCGAGAGTGGAAGTTCCTTCATGCTCGAGGAGCCTCTCGAACTGGCAACGCGAGTTCGGCTCTCCGTTCCAACTTCGCTGACGGGCTCATTTCCAGGCGACGATCAGGGCCGGGCGCCTGGAGGTTGGGGGGACCTCGCCATCGGGCCACCCGACGGCAATCGGCAGCGCGCAGGGCCACTCGCGCGACACATTCAACTCCTCCTTCACCTCCGCTCGATTGAACAGTGGGCGGGCCAAGCCGATCGGGCAGGTTCCGAGTCCGATCGTCCATGCCGCCAGCATCAGGTTCTCCGCGGCCAGGAAACAGTCCGGCACGCCGTCGATACTCGTGGCGTAGATCACAATCAACGCAGGAGCACCATGGAACAACTCGAAGTCCGGACCAGAGGCCATCTGGCGAAGCCGATCCATGTCCGGCAAGCCGCTCTCGGCGACTTCGATGGCCGGGGGCTCGCTCAACAGGAGCTTCCTCCCGTCGGCGGCGTAACGCGCGAGGACCCCGCGCTCCTGGACAACAGCGAAGGCCCACGGCTGGCAGTTGACTGCACTGGGAGCGTGGATGGCAGCGTCCACCAGCAGTTCGACGTCGCCGCGGCTCACCGGCCTGTCTTCGTAGGCTCGAACGGCCCGGCGTTGATAGATCGCCTTCATGTCGCCCGTGGCGTTCGGAACGCTCGCCCCTGGAGAGTGACGGGGCTGCGGGAAGGTCGCGTCCGTGTCGGCGGTAGTCATCATTCTTCCAGTCTTAGGGTCGATGCTGGTGATGGCGCGATTCTCGATTCGGTGTGTTGCATACGGACTCCTTGCTCAACGGGTACGGGGCCGACGGACCGACCCATTCAAGACTCTCGCGCCATAGGTGCCTTGGCGGCCAGGGCCAATAGTCCTACGCCGCCATGGACGATACGCGCGGCGCGACGGCCAGGAGGCAGGATTCGCCAATGCCCTTCGGCTGGATCCGGCGATTGGAAATAGTTATCCGTGAGGGCAGGCCGCTCGTGGCGCCGGATGCGGAACATCCGAATGTTCCGCAGGGGTCCGAATCGTCGCCGCTAGGGTCCTAAGCAGAAGTGAATGATGAGAAATGGGAGCGAGGAGGGCAATATGGACACACCGCTCCAGACGTCGACGAAGGTGCTCTCGGCTGCCAGACGCGTCCAAAGCGTGGCGGGAACCATTGCGCAGGCAGCGTGCTCCGAATGAAACTCGTCGTTCCCATCGTGATGATGGCGTTGTTCAGCGCACTCTTCACCGGCGTGTACATCTGGATGCGACGTTCTACGTTTGGTGAATCCGAGCGACGGCGAGAGAAGAACGGTCAAGAGACCCCTCGACAAGACGTCCCGGTGCTTTCCGACGTGCGGTCTGCAACACAGCCTCGGCGCTAAGGGACACGACGTAACTCCTCTGGCTGCCAGATAGGCCTCGGAAGATTCGGGCACGGTAAGCGACATTGCGCCAGTCAGGAGCTCAACGGGACTTCCTGGGCCGCCCGGGTCTCGTCGTCCGGCATTTCCACTTCGATCGAAGTGCCATCAACGTGGCAGCACTCCGGCGAGTTCACGGTGTGACCAGGTCGCAACGTCATCGTTCTGCGACGAGAACTCATCAGCACCAGCCCTTTCCCTCCCAACGTGAGCAGGGGCTCGGCACGGTTGCCCGTAAGGATACTCACTCAACAAATATTGAGTGATAATGTCATTTCGTGATTCAGAATCCAATGGTCGAACATCGAGCAGCCCTGCACGCCGCCCTCGGCGATCCGGTCCGCCTTGCGATCGTCGACGAGCTCATGGTCTCGGATCGTGCGCCAATCGAACTTCAAGCGCTGACCGGTCTGGAGTCGAACCTGCTCGCCCACCACCTCGACACGCTCGAAGTCGCCGGACTCATCATCCGTTCCCAATCGAGCGGTGACGCCAGACGGCGCTACGTTCGCCTCGTCCGTGGTGCGCTCGGCGAACTCGAGTTCTCCATCGGCAAGACGACGAGCGATGTCCTCTTCATCTGCACGAAGAACTCTGCGCGCAGCCAGCTCGCTGCAGCGCTGTGGAGGGAGATCACCGGATTCGGGGCCCAGTCCGCGGGAACCCACCCGGCGGAGCGAGTGCACCCCGGCGCCATCGCGGCCGCAGAGCGTTCGGGGCTCGACCTCCACGACGCGGTCCCGCGCCGATTTGACGAGGTCGCGGTCGTGCCGCCATTGGTGATCACGGTGTGCGACCGCGCTCACGAGGAGATTGGCTCTGATCAGGGATGGTGGCACTGGTCGGTGCCCGACCCGTTGCCGCGAGCAACGAAGAGCGCCTTCGACGCGACCCTCACCGATCTCCGAGATCGAATCGAAGCGGTCTTCGAGACGAGAGAGGTTCTTCAGTGAGCGGCCGCGATGCTGAGAATGCAGTCAGGCAACTTGGAGTACTGCCCGAGACCGGCACGGGCCAGCTCCGACTCAACCTGGTTCGACGATTGGCCGCGGAAACCTTGGGTACGGCATTCTTGCTGATTGCGGTGGTTGGATCGGGCATTGTGGCGAGTCGCCTCTCACCGAGCGACACGGGTCTCCAGCTGCTCGAGAACGCGGTAGCGACCGCCGCCGCGTTGATCGGGCTGATCCTCATGCTCGGGTCGGTCTCGGGCGCCCACTTCAATCCCGTGGTTACTCTCGTCGACCGCCTCCTAGGGACCGTCAGAACCAGTGATGCCCTGCTCCACGTCGTTGCCCAGATCGTGGGCGGCTGTCTCGGTGCCATCTGCGCGAACGTCATGCTTTCGCCTCCCGTCGTCCTTTCGACCGGGGTTCGCTCGCCGGGCGCGCTGTGGTTCTCCGAGGTGCTCGCGACCATCGGGCTGCTCCTCGTCATCCACGGCTGTGTCCGCACCGCACGGGCTACTGTTGTCACCTTCGCGGGCGGGATCTGGATTGGTGGCGCGTACTTCTTCACGTCGTCGACGAGTTTCGCCAATCCCGCAGCCGCAATCGGCCGATCCTTATCGAACTCGTTCGCACTGATCCGGTTCATCTTCCCGCACAATCCCTCGGAGACCCCATGAATGCCCCTCCTCCCGAAGTCCTCTTCCTATGCGTGCACAATGCCGGCCGGTCCCAGATGGCCGCGGCATTCGCGCGTGAGATGGGCACAGGCCGCGTGGTCGTCCACTCGGCGGGTTCCGCGCCCGGCGAGGCTCTCAACCCAGCCGTGGTCGAGGTCATGCGAGAGAAGGGCATCGACATTTCCAACGAGTCGCCTCGGAAGTTGACCGAGGAGATGGGTCGCAGCGCCGACGTCGTCGTCACGATGGGCTGCGGCGATGCTTGTCCGGTCTACCCGGGAAAGCGTTACGTCGATTGGGAGTTGACCGACCCGGCGGGCAAACAGACTGATGAAGTCCGACTGATCCGCGACGACATTGAACGGCGCGTCCGAGACCTCGTCGACAGTCTTCTTGAGCCGAATACCTAGGAAAGGGAGCACACCATGCCCGACCCGCGTCAATTCCGAGACCTGCCACCTGATGAGCAACACCTGATCGGACGATCGCTCGAGGAGCTTCAGCGCGAGTTCGACGGGACCTTCGACGATGAGACGATCGAGCACTTCATCGTCGACTCCTACGAGAGGCTCGCTGCCAAGGCCAAGGTGAAGACCTTCATCGGGGTGCTCGCCGAGCGCTTCGCTCGCCAACGCCTTCAGGCAATGACGCAGATCGAGAGTTCCGAGCCCGGCAAGCCGGGCGTTCTGTTCCTGTGCGTCCACAACGCCGGGCGAAGCCAAATGGCGGCCGGATGGCTTCGCAGCATCGCGGTCGATCAGGTGAACGTGTACACGGGGGGTTCAGAACCTGGCGCGGCACTGAATCCGATGGTCGTTGACGCCATGGCTGAGGTCGGAGTCGACATCCATGAGGAATTCCCCAAGCCTTGGACCGACGAAATTGTTCGGGCCGTTGACGTCGTGGTCGCCATGGGCTGCGGCGACGTCTGTCCCATCTATCCGGGCAAGCGCTACGTCGACTGGGAGCTTGATGATCCCGAAGGCAAGGACCTCAGTGCAGTTCGAGCCATCCGCGATGAAATTCGCAGACGAGTCGAAGAACTCGTAATTACTCTGGGTGTCGCGTTGCCGCAGGAGTGAACGTTGCGAGGATGGCGTTCATTGCCAGTGCCGACGTCGACTCCGGCCACTGCGCCGGCAGATCGAGCGCGGGGCTCGCGGGGATACTGCCAACGATCTTCAAGCGGACGTGGACGCCAAACAGGCAGGCGCATGCGTTTCCTGATTCCGGGGGACGGATGGTTCTTGGCGCCGAGCGCGGGGCGATCCAGGGGATCTGTCCGAAACGATCTACCGGGAAGCTGCAGCGACCTTTGCCTTACTGGCGGGTCGCCCGGGTCTCGATCCCGGCACATTGGCATTACCATTTGGGCCAATGGGCGGGCAGGGGGCCCGGTGGCCCGAAGGACTGAGGGAGGCCCGGTCGCGCTCCGAGGGCCTGGAGCAGCGAGCTGAAGTTGAGCCCGTAGGCGGTCGAGTTCTTCCCGTTGTACTCCAAGTGGGCAGCGGCGTGTTCCGGGGACGCCGGAGGATCCGCCCAGCCAGTTTCGAGGCAGGTCTTCGCGTCGTGCGCCACGCCGACGACCGTCGCCGCCGTGACGCGTTCACCGATGACCACTTTCGGCGTGACGTTCTCCGCGACGTAGACGTAAAGACCCTTCGCGGGACCGCCCGTCAATCGATACGAGATGAACACGCCGCTCGGCCATCCTGGGTCGTAGAGATTCGCCACTACCGCGTCGCCAATGGCGTAGACCGGTCCTGACGCGCAGTAGTCGACTCCTTGGTCGATCTCTTGGGGGACCAGCGACGTCAACGCTCGCAGGGGGTTGAGGTAACCGTCGAGCGGCGCCACGTCAATGGCCACGTAGTAGCCGCCGGTTGTGGGATCGACCGCGAGCGCGCTCGCGAAGCCGCCCTCCGGCAGCGCCTTCGAAGTGGCGAGGGAGCCATGGCTCGCGGACCCGTAACTGTCGATCACGCCGTTCGCCCTCAACACGTAGTAGCCCGTTGCACCGATCGCGGCCGCGAGGGCGGTGACGGGCACGCCGTTGTACTTGCCGTCAGTGCTGGCTGAAGGCGATCCGTCGTCGGGTGCGTCGAAGCTGGCGACGTCGCCCGTCGAGGTCGCGATCCAGTAACCTCCGGTGGTGGGATCGACCGCCATGGCGACCGCGACGACGGGAGCCGTTGCTCCGTAGTGGAGATGACCGGCGAGAGATCCGTGTCCTGTGACCCCGAAAGCGTCGACGGCTCCGTTCGCACGAAGCACGTAGTAGCCGGCGCCGTCGGGCGCGGCCGCGATGGCGACGGCGGCCGGGTGCTGCCCCCACCCTCCCGGTGGGATGCGCGGCTGGCCGAGGAAAGGAGCGTTGAATCCCTGGACCGTGCCGTTGGAACTCACGACCCAGTAACCCCCGGTCGCCGGGTCGATCGCGATGCCCGTCGCGGTAGTGCCGAGGGGGAGAGTCTCTGCGGCGGGTGAACCGTAGCTGGGTGCGCCGTAGGCGTCGACTTCACCGTTCGAACGAAGGACGTAGTAGCCAGCGTCGTCTGCGACAACGGCGACGACGGCCGGATCTGAAGCCGAGGGGGATCCCAGGTAGGTGGCGTCGTAGGCAGCCAACGTCGACCGAGGTTGGGTCGTAGCCTCTGCCGACGTGATTGGTGAAAGGACGCCGATAGACAGAGCGATAAGCAGGCCGTTGGTGGCGCCAGCAAGCGCACGTCTCAGGGGTACCGTACGAGTTGCGCGACGTGAGAATCCGTGGTCCACCTTCAGCTCCTTTGGGGGATGAGTATCTTGCAAGTCTTGTTCGAAATTGGACCTGCCATCGACGATCGACAGGGTTTCTGATGCATCGTCAGTTGAAGCCCTGGCGAATCGCGCCGGAAAAGTCGACCAGCACTTCCTCTGAGGGGGTTACTCCATGTCAGGATCAACCCGCTATTCACCCGAGCTGCCTGAGCGAGCTGTGAGAATTGTGATCGACAACCGTCGGGACCGCCCGGACGAACGGGCTGGCCTCGCTGCCATCTCGAAGCCGTTCAACACGTCGTCGGAAACACTCAGGATCGGGGTTGGCGTCGCGTTGGCGACGAGACGGCGATCAGAACTCCGAAGCCCAATCTCTTGAGTTGAGAATCTCCGAGATACGACTGAGGAAGCGGGCGGCGTACGCCCCATCAATCGCCCGATGGTCGAACGTGAGCGCCAGCAGCCCAATCGAGTGAATTGCTATTGACTCCTCGCCGGCAGCGGCGGTAACAATCACTGGCTTGCGAGCGACGCCATCGGTGGCAAGGATGGCCACTTGCGGCTGATTGATGACAGCTCCCGTGAGCAGTGTTCCAAACGGCCCGGGATTCGTAATTGTGAAGGTTCCATTTGACATGTCATCTACGGTCAGTTTCTTGGCGCGAGCGAGCAGGGCCAGTTCGCGAATCTTCCGTGCGATTGCGGTAAGGCCGTAGTTGTCGCCATTGCGGACAACCGGCACGACCAGACCATCACTATCTAGGTCGACGGCGACACCGAGGTTGATATCGTGGTGAACGATCAGCTCATTGTCGCCGACCGATGCGTTGAGGTGGGGGAACTCCCGCAGCGCTTCGAACACCGCCAACGCGTTGAATGGCAAGTAGGTGAGGCTGAATCCCTCACGTTCCTTGAAGCTCGCACCGTACGCGCGACGTACCACTTCAACGCGTTCGTAGTCAATCTCCTTTACCATCAAGGTGTGCGCCGACGTGGCCTTCGAGCGCACCGTGTGCTCGGCGGTGAGGCGGCGAATCCTTGTGAATGGAATAACCTCATCACCCTGGCGAGAGACCCTGGTCTGCTCACGACTGGCGATAGCCACCTCAATATCGTGGCGAGTAATTCGTCCATCAGGCCCACTGCCGATGAGCGATGCGGGGTCAATGTTGTTCTCACGCATGAGGCGGCGTACTACCGGTGAAGGTGGTATCTGTGCCACTTCGCCCGAGGACGCAGGTGCCCCAGAGGCGGCCGTGGCGAGAACGTCATCGCGCGTGACCCGGCCATTCGGACCCGAACCGTTGATCTGCGAGGCATCCAGACCGTGTTCCGCGAGAAGGCGCCGCACCACCGGTGAGAGCTGAGTCTTCTCGCCATTCTTCTGGCTTGTTCTGACGGGCGTAACGACGGGCGCACTCGCACCGTCAGCCGCCTTAAGCGTCTCCGCAATCGGGGCAGTCGAAGCCACCGATTCGCTCTCACCCCCGATGATCGCGAGAAGCGTGCCCACGTCAACGGTGACCCCTTCGCCAACGAGAATTGCGCTGATGATTCCGTTGGCCTGCGCGGGGATCTCAGTGTCAACCTTGTCCGTTGAGACTTCGAAAAGCGGCTCACCACGTGTGACGGAATCACCAACCTTCTTCAACCACTTCGTGACGGTTCCGTCGGCGACGGTCTCGCCTAATTGGGGCATGGTGACCTCGAACATGCTGTCCCTTCTCGCACATCTCAACGTTGGTTAATCTTTAGCAAGTCGAAATGGCATCGCACCTTGAGCGACGCCATAGTACCGGGGGTCCTTAAGAGTCCATTGCCTTCGATACCGTTACAACAATCCGATCCACCGACGGAAGAGCCAGGTCCTCGAGTGAGCCTGCCGGCACGACCCCGACGATCGGGCGTCCTCAGTCCGAACTGCCGAGCAATTCGATGTTCATCCAGATTGCTTCAACCGGAATATCGCCAACGTTGGCCAAACGGTGGGGACGGCTGGAGTCAAACGAGATGGAATCACCGGCAGCGAGACGGTAGGTTTCAAAGCCCACCGTTATCTCAAGAGTTCCACTGAGTATGAATCCATACTCAGTGCCGACGTGTCGGATCAGTCGACCCTCCATTGTCGAACTACCGCCGACGTCGTAGCGAACGAACATAAAATCGGTTTTCTCGCTTCGTGCGGCCGTCAGCGACTCCCATGTGACCCCGGAATCGAGTACGAGAATCTTGCGATTGCGTGGGTGCACGACCGGGGAAGACGATCCTGCCCCGTCCATGTCGTGCGCGGCGGATGGCACTGCCAGAACGCTGCCAAAGCTCGACATCGTTCGCCACGAGTTGTTCGCAGCATCTGTCGCTCCACCAAGATGTTCATTGGCGCCGGAGTGACCGGGCACGGCCTCGTTTTCGAAGAGTTCGTCCGTGGTGATGTCCAGTGCTGCGCAGATTGCGAAGAGCGTCGCTACGGAGGGCTGCGACTTGCCGGTTTCGAGTTGTGAAATGAACGACGCGGAGACGTCCAAGTCTCTGGCAAACTGGCGCAAAGTTATGCCACGAGCCAGTCGTTGGGTACGGAGACGCGCGCCGATGAGCGCCGGTGCCACTCCGCCACCGTTCGAGCTCGGCGGACTCGCCGTTGCCTGCACCGTTTCGTCGCTCGCCGGCGTGCTGGAACTGTTGGAGGTCGTGGTCCGTCGCCGGTTGGGCGCTGAACCCCTGGAAACCGGCATCGTCACTCCTCTCAAACTCCTGTTAAGTACAACAGCTTGTCCAACTTGAGCCAGGCGAACTGCACCAAACTCCACGAAAGCAAAATTCTAGTGAATAGAGAACTATTCCTGGTGTTCCAGTTTTGCGGCCAGGTGCTCCCACTCGCGGCTGAATCGGTAGGAATGGCGGGCCGGAGGTTGCGGAGCCTGCACTTCGATCCATCGAACGAGTCCCGACCCCCGGTTCTCGAATCCGTGATCGGCGCCCACGCCCGCCCAGAGGACGTCACCGGGGTGGAGCACCACGGCCTCGCCATCTACTAGCGCGTGGACGTCGCCCTCGATGAAGACGTAGGCCTCTTCGAATGGATGGTCGTGCGGATGGGCGATCGCGGTGGGTTGATAGTCGACGACGAACATCGTGTGGAGTTGGGCCCCGACCTGCTGGTCGATCAGCATCTTCACGCTGATGCCGCTGTAGGCGAGGAGGGCCGTGGCCATGCTGGGTGACACGGTGGGCGCGTTGACGTCCGACCCGCCGGCCAGCCGGCGCAGGTCCATCGACTCCGAATCGAATCGGACGGCGTTCTGATTGCGGGGGTCGCGCATATCGGGCGGTTCGGGACGCGATTCG
>Ga0224553_1000507_pt1 | contig 16732 bp, 14 predicted proteins | sample 714S21014metaG_FD_179897 | JGI IMG/M metagenome (GOLD analysis project Ga0224553, IMG submission 179897) | Peat soil microbial communities from Stordalen Mire, Sweden - 717 S2 10-14 | ecosystem: Environmental > Terrestrial > Soil > Wetlands > Peat | place: Sweden: Norrbotten County, Stordalen... | reverse complement strand
GGCCAACACAATGACGCCGTTTGCGCTGTCAACGCTCTTCACCAGTCCGCCCACGCCGCGCTGCTGCCAGTCTTCGCGGTCCTTCTGCTGCTTCAGGGCCACGTCGGCCTGCTTGATGGCGACAATCCGAAGCGCCTGTGCCGTGGGGCCGGACAAGCCTGGATCGACCTTCACCAGCACACGGTCCCCGGTTTCCAGATCGCTGAACGCAATCGTCACCGCGGCGCTCAAATTCTTTTCTCCGGGAGCGATGCGCAGGATTGCCGCTGTTGAAGGAACGTCAACCTGGCGAACGTCGCCCGCATCGGTCTTCATCGTTAGTGTGTTGCCGTTGATGGCGGTGATCGTTCCCCCGAAATTGGCGGCCGTCTGCGCTCCGGCCATGGCTGCGGCCAGCCCTGCCGCAACCAGGAGTGCGATCGACAGCGCCACGCACACCATGGTGCGAGGAACCGGAATCTTCAACTTGCTGTTCATAAGCCATTTCTCCACGGACCGAAGCTTGTCGGCAGCCGGGCGGGAAAGTCGTTTCTATACCGGTAGACGAACCAATGCGCCAAAAGGTTGAGAGAGTCGTTCCACCGTGTGCCGGATTGAAAAAGAAGCCTCGCAGAGTGATCGCAAGGGGTTGATTTCGCCCAGGTTGCGAATTCTATAACCTTAAGAGAACCGGAAGGCGAAAACTGTGCATTCCAGACCGGGGCAAACCCTGGGAGCATGCAGCATGCGGTGCAAGACAGGTTCACGCGCTTCCCGATCAGGTCTCAATTCGCCAGTTCGGCGGCCTCCAGAAAGGTGTAACTTCCCGACGGCGAAGGAATCACGTGGGTGAGGCGCCGGTTGTGCACCACCACCGTATCCCGATACCAGAGGTTGATGGCCGGCAGATCGCGGGCGAGAATCTGTTGGACCTCGGCGTAGTCGGCGCGGCGGCGTGCCGTATCTTCGCTTTGGGCAGCGTCGTCGAGCAGGGAATCGAGGCGGGGGTTCGAATAGTGGCTGCGATTGGCGCCTTGGGGAGAGAAGCGCGCGGTCGAGAAGGCGTAGCTGAAGATATCCGGCTGCTCGATGCCGATCCAGCGCAGCGAGTACATCTGAAAGGCGCCGCGCGTGACGTCGGAGTAGAAGGTGGCGTACTCGTAGCTGCGCAGGTCGAGAGCAATGCCCACCGCCCCCAGTTGCTGCTGCAAGACGGCGGCGAGCAGGCGGGTTCCCTCGTCATTGCTGGTCTTCATGGCCAGGTGAAAACGCGTGCCGTCGCTCAAACGCGCGTGGCCGGCCTCATCCAGAAGGCGCTCCGCCCGCGCCGGATCGAAATCGTAGCGCGGAACGTCGCCGGCGAACGCCCAATGACCGGGAGGCAGCAGGCTCAATGCGGGCTGGCCGTGGCCGCGCAGGAGCGTGTGAATGATGAGTTCCCGGTCGATGGCGCAGGCAATGGCCTGGCGCACGCGCGCATCCTGGAGCAATGTGTCGCGCAGGTTGAAGCCGAGATATTGAATCTCCGTGCCCCCGGTCTCTTCCACTTGCAGGTTGGGGCGCGCGGCGAGCACGGCGAGTGAATCCATGGGCAGGGAATTTATGGCCACGTCGCCGGAGCCTTTTTCGAGCTCAAGCGACTCGGTAATGGCGTCGGGCACCACGGCGAAGCGCACCCTGTCGAGCCTGGGCACGACGGACCAACTGAGAGGATTGCGCTCGACGGTCACGTCTTGATCGATCTGCTGGCTAACGAAGCGGAACGGTCCGGTGCCGATGGGATGCTGCCAGAAGTCGCGCCCGCTGGCCGCGGGAACAATTCCCATGGCTCCGGTGGAGAGATTGGTAAGCAGAAAATTGTCGGGGCGTTTCAGGCGAAAAACGACGGTGCGGTCGTCGCGAGCTTCGATGGTGTCGACGGAGGCGTAGGCCGCGGCCCTGGGCGAGATCACGGCGCCGGTGCGCATGGAGTCGATGGTCCAGGCCACATCGCGCGCGGTCAGGAGTCGGCCGTCGTGGAAGCGCACGCCACCACGCAGATGAAAAACGAACGTGATCGGGTTGGGCTGCTCCCAGCGTTCGGCCAACGCCGGGGTGAATTGAAAACTCGCATCGTGAGCCACCAGGCCGTCGAAGAGGAGTGCGCCGATGCGCTGCGACTGGGCGTCGGTGCCGATGCGGGGATCGAGGTTCGCGGGGCTGCTTTCGATGAGAAAGACCACTGTGCGGGGGTCTCTTGGCGCTGAGTGGCAGCCGGCAAGGGCAAGCAAGGCTGCCAGCGCCAGCAGCCTACGCATACGTCACCTGGCCCAGTATCGCGGGCCGTGTTGCACCCGTAGCCGCGGGAACGTTGCCGGGACGGCGATGCCAAGTTTGCCAGGCCAGCAGCGCAAAGGCCGCGGCCTCCTTCGCCTCGGCGGGAAGGCCGAAGGCTTCGCTCGCGGCCAGATCGCAGCCCAGCGGTTCAAGCCGTTGCGCCAGCATGGCCATCAGGGTGTGGTTGCGCGCGCCGCCGCCGGAGACGATGTAGTCCACGCCTCTCTGGCTTGCCTTGCCGCGTCTCATCTTCGCGAGCACGAACCGTTGGTAGCTTCCGGCGATGGTTTCGGCGGTTAGCGCGGTTGCCGTGGCCAATGCGTCTTCGGGCTTGTTGCTGCGGCGACGGCAGGCGGCGAGAAACTTTGCGGCATACTCGCGGCCAAACTGCTCGCGCCCGGCGGTGCGCGGCGGCGGGAGTTGAAAGTAGGGATTGCGCAACGCGGCCGTCAGCACCGGTGCAAGCACGGCGCCCTCCGCGGCGAAGGCTCCGTTGCGGTCGAACGGCTTGCCGAAGAGTTCGCGAGCCAGTGCATCGACGACCATGTTGCCGGGGCCTGTGTCGAAGGCGATCACTGCTTCAGGGCCGGATGCCGCGGGAATCGCGGTCAGGTTGGCGATGCCTCCGATGTTCTGCAGCACTCGGCCGCGCTTCGGATTCGCAAACAGCACGTAATCGAGCAGCGGAACCAGCGGCGCGCCCTGCCCGCCGGCCAGCATATCCGCGGGACGGAAGTTCGAAACCACCGGAATGCCGAGCCTGGCGGCAATCACCTGGGCTTCGCCGGCCTGCCAGGTGCAGGCTAAGCTGCGGCCCGCATAGGTTGTCGCGCGCGCCTGATGATAGAGCGTCTGGCCGTGGCAGCCGATCAGGTCCAGTTGGACCGGATGCCGCTTGAGCGTGGCGCGTACGGCCTCGGCGTAGGCGATGCCCAGTCGCCAGTTGAGGCGCGCCAGTTCCGCCGTTGAAGTGGAGGACGCATTCATCGCCGCCAGCACCGCGCGGCGCAATGCAAGCGGAAACGCGAAGCCCTCATGCGCCAGGAGCGTGAGCCCAGTCCGTGCCAGCCCGGTCCGCACCCTGCCGGGAACGATGCGCACGATGGCCACGTCGATTCCGTCGGCCGAGGTGCCGCTCATGATGCCGGCCACGGTCATGGTTTTGGCGCTCATGCGGGCTGCGCCTGCGCCGCGGGCTGGGCGTTTTCAATCATCTTGTGGAAGCGCAACATGCGCGCGCGCAGCGCCGCGAACCGCCGCGCGGAGAGCGCCGGAGGAACCCCGCTCGCAAACAGCGTGGCGCGCCGCCGTGCAATCTGTCCTGCCCGCGCCAGCAGCAGGTTGCGGAAGCTGGCGGAGCGCTCGCCCTCGGCAATCAGCGCCTCGTAGGCGCGCAGGATGAACTCCGGGCTGTGGCAGATTTCCAGCAGGTCCATCCCCGCGCGGATTGCCGCAACCGCGGCCTCTTCCATGGGCATGAGCTTGAGAATGCCGCCCATCTCCATATCGTCGGAGAAGATGATGCCCCAATAACCGATCCGCTTGCGCAGCACGGTCGTAATCCAATAAGGCGACGCGCTCGCGGGACGATCCTTGCCTCGCGTATCGGGATAGGTCGCATGGTTCACCATGATCATGGGCAGTTCGCTGCGCAATTCGCGATAGGGGGCCAGGTCTTTGCGCCATAGTTCGCGGCCGCTGCGCCGGATCGCCGGAGTTTCCAGGTGCGAATCGAGCGTGCCGCCGCCGAGCCCGGGAAAATGTTTGCCGCAGCCCACCACGTCGTGCTTCGCCAGCCCCTCCAGAAAGTTGCGCGCATAGTCCACCACGCCCCCCGCGGTCGGCGCCGCCGCCCGCCCGCCCAGCACCTCGGCCGAATCCGGCAGCGCCAGGTCCACCACCGGCGCCAGCGTCGTGTTGAACCCGAAGGCCCTGACGCCCTGCGCCACCAGCTCCCCCTGCTCGCGAATCAGGCCCTTTTTCCCCGTCCGCTTGGCCGCCAGCGTCACAGCCTGCGCGGAGGAGATGGGCCCCAGCGCGTCGCGCAGCCGGTTCACGGCCCCGCCTTCCACGTCCACGCAGCGAAAACTGGGCGCTGCGCACAGTCCTGTAGCTTCGCCCAGCAGCGCCCGCGTTTGCGTTGGATTTTCGATGTTCTGCTGGAACAGAATGATCCCCGCCGGCCTCACCAGCTTAAGCCACGCGCGTTCCAGATTCGTCAGTTCCTTGCCCCCAATGCCCACCACCAACAGACTTCCCGCTGCCTGACGCAAGCTCGCCGTCATCCCTTCTCCTTCAGCTCCTGCTGTAGTTCTTCCAGCAGATTGAGCGCCTGCAGCGGCGTCAGCGAGTTCACGTCCGTTGCCTCAATGCGGTCTACTATACGCTGTGAAAGCGGTGTGAAGATGGTCAATTGCATCGGCTCGGCCGTCTCTGTCTCAACGTTCGCCGCGGCGGACCGCTCCTGCTTCTCATGCTGGCGCAGCACGCGCTTGGCCCGATCGATAACTGCCGCCGGCAACCCCGCCAGTCGAGCTACTTCAATGCCATAACTCTTGCTGGCCGCGCCTGGCTCGATGTTATGCAGGAACACGATGCCGCCCGCGGCCTCTTTCACGCCCACGCGCAGATTGCGCACGCGCGGCAGCTTCTCGGCCAGCATGGTCAGCTCGTGGTAGTGCGTGGCAAACAGCGTGCGCGCGCCGGTCTCGGCGTGGAGATACTCGACCGTGGCCCAGGCCAGCGATAGGCCGTCAAACGTGGCCGTGCCGCGTCCCATCTCATCCAGCAGGATAAGCGAACGCCTGGTGGCTGTATTCAGGATGGTGGCCGTCTCCGTCATCTCGACCATGAAGGTGGAGCGGCCACGGGCTACGTTGTCGCTGGCGCCGATGCGCGTGTAGATGCGGTCCACGAGGCCGAAGCGCAGGCTCTCGGCAGGAACAAAGCTGCCCATCTGCGCCAGCAGCACTAACATCGCCGCCTGGCGTAGATAAGTGCTCTTGCCGCCCATGTTAGGCCCGGTTATCAGCAATAAGCTCGGCCCGTCGGCAGCCGCGTTCAGATAGACGTCGTTCGCAATGAAACGACCCTCGCGCGTCTCCTCCATCCACTGCTCGATGACCGGATGGCGTCCGGCAACGGCTTCGATCACCGGCTCCTCGACGATGGTGGGGCGCGCGTAGCGCCGTAGCGAGGCGAGATGGGCGAAGTTGGCCAGCAGGTCGGCTTCGGCCACCGCGGCTGAGCTGCGGCGGATGCGGCTGGCGGCTTCAAGGACCGTCTTGCGCAGCTCGATGAAGATGCGCCTCTCGATTTCGATCGAGCGGTCGTGCGCGGTGAGAATCTTGCGTTCGTACTCCTTCAGTTCGGGGGTGGTGAAGCGCTCCGCGTTGACCAGCGTCTGCTTGCGTTCATAGTCGGCAGGCGCCAGCGCCATGTTAGCCTTGGTGATCTCGATGTAATACCCGAAGACGGTGTTGTACCGCACTTTGAGCGAGCCGATGCCGGTACGCTGGCGCTCGCGTTCCTCAATTGCCGCGATGGATTGGCGGCCGGTCGAGGAGATAGCGCGGAGTTCGTCCAGCTCGCGGTCCACGCCGGCTGCGATCACGCCGCCATCGGCAAGCGTCAGCGGAGGCTCGGGGAGCAGCGTGGTTTGAATCAGCGCGGTGGCGTCGTTGAGCGTGTCGAGGCGCTCGGCAAGCGCGCGCCACAGCGGAGCCTGCATCGCGTCGATAGCAATCTTCAGGGCCGGCAGTTTGCTGAGGCTTGCGGCTAGGGCGCGCACGTCGCGCGGCCCGGCGGAGTCGAGCGAGAGGCGGGCGAGCAGACGCTCCAGGTCGAGGATGCCGTTGCAGGCGCGGCGAACTTCTTCGCGCTTGAGCAGGTCGCTGTGGGCCTCGGCTACAGCTTCATAGCGGGCTTCGAGCGCCTGCGCGTCGACCAGCGGGCGCAGGATGGTGGCGCGCAGCAGACGCTTGCCCATGGGTGTCTGGCACGCGTCCAGGGTGTGGAAGAGCGTGGCGCGGCTGTCCTGGCCTACAAAGAGCGGCTCGATGAGTTCGAGGTTGCGGACCGTGACCTGGTCGAGTTCGAGGGCGGTCGAGTGCTCCTCGAATTTGAGGCTGTCGATGTGCAGGGCTTCGATCTTCTGCGTGGTGCGGACATAGTGGAGCACCGCTCCGGCGGCAATGGCGGCTGCCGGATGCTTGTCCAGGCCGAAGCCTTCGAGAGTGCGGACGCTGAGCTGGCGCTCGACCAGCGGCACGGCGAAGTCGCGTGTCCATACCCAGTCTTCGACGCGGGTGGGGGCGGGAATGCGTTCGAGCAACGCGGGCAACTCGGCGCTCGTGGGCAGCAAGACCTCGCTCGAGCCGGCCTTCACAATCTCATCCACGGCCTGCTGCCGTGCCGCCGCTCCCGTAAACTCCGCCGTCCGGAACTCCCCCGTTGAAACATCCAGCAGCGCCACCGCGCAAACGCGTTCTTTTGCCGGGCCGGTTTCAAACAGCGCGGCCAGAAAGTTGTTTTGCTCCTGCCCCAGTGCGTTGTCGAGCGCGGTGCCGGGCGTCAGCACGCGGGTCACCTCGCGCCGGACGATCTTCTTGGTCAGCTTGGGGTCCTCCATCTGGTCGCAGATGGCGATGCGGTAGCCCTTGCGCAGCAGGCGCGTCAGGTAGGTCTCCACCGCGTGATAAGGAACCCCGCACATGGGCTGGCTGCGCTCGCGGTCGCGCGCCGTCAGGGTCAACTGCAACTCGCGGCTCACGGTCACCGCGTCGTCGTAGAACAGCTCGTAGAAGTCGCCCATGCGGAAGAAGAGCAGGGCGTCGGGATTCTCTCGCTTGGCCGCCGTCCACTGGCGCATGAAAGGCGTGAGGTCGGCGTCAGCCCTCGCCCGGGGTTCGACCGCCTGCTGCCCGGCGGCAGGTTCGTCCGATGGGGGAGGCTGTGGAGCCACGGGTTGGAAGTCTTCTCGGATCACGCTTTCTTACAGCTTAACGTGGTGGGAAGGGTACGCTGATGCTGGAATCGCGAGGGGACGCAACGTGGATGCGGCCTGGGCTGAATCATTCGCTTGCGGAGGGGATTTCGAATCGCGGAAACGCGGCTACGTTTTCGGGGGATGATCGCTCAGCCATTGGTCCGCGCGCTGCTTCGCGCTCTGCAACTGGTCGGGAGTAAGGTGCGAGGCAGCGTCATCGCGTGCCGTTGCCGCCTTAGCTTGAACCGGGGCCGCCGGAGTGGCGGCAAGGTAGAGCCAATAATAGGCGTCCGGGTAACTCTGTCCAATGCCCTGGCCCGCGGCATACAGCAAACCCAGGCCGAACTGCGCATCCGGGCTTCCCTGATCGGCGGCCTTTTGAAACCATTGGGCGCCCTGGGCAAAGTCCTCTGCAGCGCGCTGGCCATCGATGTACAGCGATAGCAAACTTTTCACCAATCTTCTCTGGCCGGGAAAGACATAATTCGCCCCGCGGGTGGCCCACTGATGCCTCTGTCCTGCTCCTCCAGCACTCTTCGTCCGCTCTGCGCCTGCAACCTTCCGCATCCGGTGCCTGAGCCGCAAGCGCCCGACCGCCGCCAATCTCCAACCGTCCGCAAGCGCCCGCTGGTTGCGCTGGCTCCCGGCGCGAGCCATTCTGCTCAGCATTGCGCCCTGAGATAGGCGACCCTGGATATAGCACCAATGAAGCCGCGAGCCACGGCCGGCTTCCTTGCGCACCCCAGGCAACCTATTCCGGGCAAATTAAGGAGAATTGAATGAAATCCATGAAGCTATATGCTGCTGTCCTCGGATCCGCCGTTGTGCTTGCCATGACGCTGCCGGCTTTTGGGCAGCAGAGCACGACGCAATCCACCACCACGACGACTCAGGCTCCCACCACCGACCCGCAAACCCAAACCACCCAGAGCTCCGATGTCAAAACGAAGTACAACAAGCATCATAAAGTGAAGTCGGTGAAGGACAAGGAAAAGACGACGACAACCGCGACCCCGGCCGCTGACCAGCCGCAGGTTCAAACGACGACCACAACCACTGCTCCGCCGCAGCAGTAATTCGGAGAAGGCGGTCTGAAAGCTCATAGCCAGCTCACCCCTTTTGATCAGGGTGAGGAATATGCCCTCGGTACGCCTGCGGAGCGAACCGGGGGGATGGACCGCAAGCGCGCAGAGTAGAATTCTCTCTTGGCGAGCCGGGCGCAATGCGCCCGGAGCTTCGTCTACGGAGAGAAACATAATGAAGAAACACCTGCTTGTATCAGCGATGCTTCTCGCGGTGAGCCTCGCCGCTGGAGAGGGATACGCTCGCGCGGCAAATGCCCCCAAACCTGTCAGCACGAAGAAGTTTGATGCCCTGGCCACGGCTGCGCTCGAGGCCATGAAGAAGCGCGCCGCCGAGCTGAAGGTGACCGGAGTAGCGGTCGTCAATTATGCCCAGGGCGACAGCATTCAGGAGTGGGCCTCAAAGATGGCGGTCGTGGGGCGGATGAAGGATGCTCCTACGGCCACCGAGAAGGGCAACAACCTGCTGGCGATCGCTTACGCCAAGGCGGCGGAGATGGCCGATACGCTCAAAGACAGCGGGACCGCGACCCGGCCGCCGATGACCGGCGAATTCGGCTGGCAGGGCGGCGTGATTGCCCGGACCAGGACCGGCTACGTGATTGTGGCCTTCAGCGGCGGCAAGTCGGAGGACGATGTTGAGGTCTCAAGAGCCGGGCTTGAGGTGCTGAAAGGCGCGCTCTAGGTCTCTGACCAAATGATGTTGCACCAGAATTGGGTGCCCCACCTGGGTGCCGGGGTATCCTCAGGGTCGGGGCAGCGCGTGTCGCCGCGGCGACTTTTTGCGCCTGGGGTGGGATACAACGGTACTCCGTCGCAACGCACAAGATCATGCGGTCAGAGAGACCTAGCTGCAACAAGACCTGCGCCCGCCGGGAGGAACAGCCGGCCCGGCCTCGCTCGGTCTCCGCCGGCGCGGAGCGCGGATAGCGCGGAAGCCCGGCTTCAAATCAGCCTAATGATCGCCGCAAAATGCACGAAAAACAGCCTGAAATGGGCGAAATTCGAATAGTTTTCATACCATTCGGCGGCGCACAGGCCTACTTATCTCATTTTTCCGTCTGCCCTGAAGCCTATATTCCTTATTTTTGATGAGGTTCACCCCTTTTTGAGACCTGCAGGTGGTCATCTTTTTCGCTTGGCTAATAGCCTCCGGTCATCCCATTTGGTGATTTGCATCACAGTATACTAAGCAGTTACGCCTTTATGGTGAAGATCGATATGTACCTGCTCTGGCTTCGAGTTGCGGCTGTTCTGTATGCGGCGGCAAGTGTCGCCGTTTTTCCGGCCGTGCTGTATGGAGCGGCGCGGTGGCGGAGGTGGTGCGTCCACCTGGGCGGAATGGCGCTGTTCTTCCACTTTGTTTCGGCGGTGGAGATGCTGGTGCAGGCGCATAGCTGGGTGCCGGTCGGGGTCCGCGAGGTGCAGTCGCTGCTGGGGCTGGCGGTGGCGTCGGTGTTCTTCCTGGTGTGGTGGCTCTACGACGCTATCTCGCTTGGTTTGTTTGCCTTGCCGGTGACATTCTTCCTGGTGTTCGTGCCCGCGCTGGGGCCGGATCGCTATACGTTTCCCTCCCAGGGAGTGCGTCTGAGCTGGCTGGTAGCCCACATTGCGGCGCTGTTGCTGGCCTATGTGGCGCTGGGGTTCAGCCTGCTGGCCAGCGTGCTTTACCTGGTTCAGGAGCGGCGCATCAAGAGCAAGCCCAAGCTGGGCGAGCACTCCTGGTGGGCGCCGTTTGACTGGCTGCCGCCATTGGACACGCTGGAGCGGATTGCCGAGGCCACGCTGGAATTCGGCTTTCCCTGCATGACGGTGGGCCTGGTGATCGGGTCGGTCCTGGCCCAGGAGACGCCCCTGGGGGCGGCGTATTTTCTTGATCCTAAGATCATTGCGGCCTTTGCGAGCTGGGTGATCTATGTGCTGCTGCTGCTGGTCAGGCGGACGGCCGGGCTGCGGGGACGCCGGGCGGCGTATCTTTCCGGCGCGGTGTTTGCGGTGATGGTGGTGGTGTGGACCGCCAACCTGTTCAGCCACGTACACAGGTACGGTGCCCCATGACTCTGACCCTCATTGGAGTGAACTACAAGACCGCGCCGATCGAGCTGCGGGAGCGGATCGCCATCAGCCGCGAGGAGTTGCCGGAGACGACGCGGGCGCTGGCCGCGATGCCGGGCGTTTTGGAGTGCATGATTGTCTCCACCTGCAACCGCGTGGAGCTGCTGGCGGCCGTCGAGGGACCTGGGACCGATCTGGTCGACTTTTTGCCCCGGCACTTTGGACTGGAACGTGCTCTTCTAGAGTCCCATATCTACAAAAAAAGGGACCGTGACGCGGTACAACACGTCTTCCGCGTAGCCGCGAGCCTCGACTCGATGGTAGTCGGCGAACCGCAGATTCTGGGGCAGGTGAAAGAGGCCTTTGCCGTGGCGCGGGCGTCTGGCACTGTGGCGGGGCAACTGGAACATCTGCTGCAGAGCGCCTTTGCCGCCGCCAAGAAGGTGCGGTCGGAGACGGAGATTGGGTCAAGCTCGGTGTCGATCGCCTCGGTGGCCGTGGATCTGGCGAAACAAATATTTGGATCGCTACAGGGGCGGACTGTTTTCCTGGTGGGCGCGGGCAAGATGAGTGAGCTGGCAGCGCGGCACCTGGTGCAGCAGGGAGCTGGGGCGATCCTGGTAAGCAACCGGACCCAGGATCGGGCGCGGCGGATGGCCGAGGAGTTTCAGGGGCGCGTGATTCCGTTTGAGCAGCTCTACGAGGCAGCCAGCGAGGCGGACATCGTGATCAGTTCGACGGGGGCGCCGCATCCGATCTTCCGGCGCGAGCATGGGCAGGCATTTCTGCATCGCCGCCGCAACCGGCCCATGTTCTTCATCGATATTGCCGTGCCTCGGGACGTGGACCCGGCGATGGGGAAGCTGGAGGGCATCTTTGTTTACGACATCGACGACCTGCAGGCGGTGGCCGCGGCGCATTTGGCGGAACGGAGCCGCGAGGCCAGCGACGCCGAGACGCTGATCGCCGGCGAGGTGGAGCGGTTCCACGAGCGGCAGCGGACGGTGAATGTGGCTCCGGCGATTGTGGCGCTGCAGCGGCAGGCGGAAGAGATTCGTCTGGCGGAGCTGAAGCGGGTGCAGGCGCGGCTGGGGACGCTGAGCGCGGAGCAAGTGGCCGCCGTGGAGGCGCTGAGCCGTGGGCTGGTGAACAAATTTCTTCATCCGCCGATGCAGGCGCTGAAGCAGGCGGCGCGGGAGGGCAACCAGGTGCGGCTGGACGCGCTGTGCGAGGCGTGGCAGGTGTCTGCTGGCGCGGATCGGGAGGCGGAGCGGGCGGTTTTGGCGAGCGGCGCCGGACCGAAAAACGGTGAGAACGCCGAGGGCGCGACCGTGAGCGAAGCCAGTGCGGAGACCCGCCCATGAAGCTGCGCATTGGAAGCCGTGGTTCGCAACTGGCTCTTTGGCAGGCTCACCACATTGCGGGGCTGCTCCGCGCCGAGGGGCACAATGTCGCGATCGAGATCATCAAAACGACCGGCGACCGGCTGCAGGAGGTCACATTTGCGCAGGTGGGGTCGAAGGGGATGTTTACGAAGGAAATTGAGGAGGCGCTGGCCGAGGGAAGAGTCGACCTGGCGGTGCACTCTTTGAAGGATTTGCCCACCGAGCTGCCGGAACCTTTTGCGCTGGCCGCAACGCCCAAGAGGGTCGATCCGAGGGACGTGTTTGTGTCGGTGAAATATGCGAGGCTGGCGGATTTGCCGCGAGGCGCGCGGGTGGGCACCAGCAGCCAGCGGCGGCGGGCGCAGTTGAAGGCGCTCCGGCCGGATATTGAGGCGGTGGAATTTCGCGGGAATGTGGACACGCGGCTGCGCAAGCTGGCCGAGGGGCAGGTGGATGCGATTCTGCTGGCCGCGGCGGGGCTCGATCGCCTCGAGAAGACGGAGTGGGTGCGGGAGCGGCTGGAGCCGAAGGATTTTTGCTCGGCGGCGGGGCAGGGATCGCTGGGGATCGAGACGCGGAAGGACGATGCGGCTACGATTGCGGCGGTTGCGTTCCTGGACGATGCGGCGACGCGGTTTGCGGTGACGGCTGAGCGGGCTGCCCTGGCGGCTTTGGGCGGAGGGTGCCAGGTGCCGATCGGGATTCACTGCCGAGCGGGGGTGGAAGAAGCGGTTGACGACGGGGAAGGTTTGTGGGACGAGATATTTGCCGTTGTGGCTGCGCCTGAGACGGGGTCGGCGGTACGCATCTTTCATCGTGCGCCTCGGGGCGATTCCGATGCGGAGGCGCTGGGACGGCTGGCGGCGCAGATGCTGATCGAGGCGGGAGCGGGGCCGCTGCTTGAGGCAGCGGGCAGGGTATCGCGATGAATTTGCTGCCCTTGGCGGGGCGGCGGGTTCTGGTGACCCGCTCGGCGCACCAGGCCGGAAAGCTAAGCGAAGGGCTTCGCGCGCTGGGGGCTGAGCCGGTCGAGGTCCCGGTGCTGGAGATTCGGCCTACTCAGAGCTTTGGGCCGCTGGAGGCGGCTCTCCGGCAACTTGATGACTACGATTGGCTGATTTTGACCAGCGCCAACACGGTTCGGGCGCTTGCCGAGCGTGCGGCGGAGTTGGGGATTGCGCTGGCGCAGCCCTCCTCGCTGAAGGCTGCTGCGGTGGGGGAAGCGACGGCGATTGCGGCGCGGAAAGCCGGATTTCAAGTTACTTTTGTTCCAGAATCATACGTGGCCGAAAGTTTGGTCCAGGGGCTAACGGGTAGGGCTGCCGGGCGGAAGATTCTGCTGGCGCGGGCTGAGGTGGCGCGGGATGTGATCCCGGATGCGCTGCGGGCGGCGGGCGCTGCTGTGGATGTGGTGGATGCTTACCGCAATGTTTTGCCGGAGGCGGCGCCGGATCAGCTTCGCAGGGCGCTGGCGGAGGGGATTGATGCGGCGACGTTCACCAGTTCGTCGAGCGTGACGCATCTGGCCGAGGCGGCGCGACAGGCTGGGGTCGCGTGGCCGTTTGCGGGGGTTCCTGCTGTTTCGATTGGACCGATTACCAGCCAGACCTTGCGGGAACTCGGTTGGGAGCCCGCCGTTGAAGCGAGCCCTTCTGACCTTCCGGGGCTGATCAGTGCTGTGGTGCGGGCGCTGCCGGGCTAAGCCGGGAGAGAAAAACCGTAGGCTTCCAGCCCGACAAAGCAGCCCTTTTCTTGCCGAAATGCGAATTCGTAGGTCTGCGCGGGAACAGAAAAAGATGGAACGTCCGGTCAGGAGCGGACGAAAAGTGGGAGAACTTCGCGCTAATCCCCGCGAATAGGGTCTTTTTGCCTCAATTTGGGCGCCATTCTGCTACGACTGCCAGGTTTTGTCCTTGGAGTGGCAGAGCTGCTCGAGGTTGCAGCGGTCGCATTTGGGTTTTCGGGCATCGCAGATCTGACGGCCGTGGTGGATGAGCTGGTGGGAGAAGTCGATCCAGCGACTTTGAGGGAGGATGCGCATCAGCTCCTGCTCGACTTTCTGGGGTGTGTCGCCCTTGGCGAGCCCGAGGCGGCGGGCGATGCGGAAGACATGGGTGTCGACGACTACGCCTTCGGCTTTGCCGAACGAGACGCCGAGGACGACGTTGGCGGTTTTGCGGGCCGCGCCGGGGATGGTTGTGAGCTCGGCGAGGGTTTGGGGGACCTGGCCGCCGAATTCGGCGACGATTTTGCGGGCCGCGCCCTGGATGGATTTGGCCTTGTTGTGGAAGAAGCCGGTGGTGCGGATGAGGGCTTCGAGTTCAGGAAGGGTTGCCTTGGCCATCGGGGCTGGGGTGGGGAAGCGGCGGAAGAGCTCCGGGGTGACCATGTTGACGCGGGCGTCTGTACATTGGGCGGAGAGGATGGTGGCTACCAAAAGCTCCCAGGGTGAGCTGTGGGTGAGGGCGCACCGGGCGGCAGGATAGGCCTCGTCGAGGGCTTTGAGGATGGCGTCGATGCGGTCGGGGGCGAGGCCACCGCGTTGCGCGGACTTTTTTACTGTGCTTGCTTTGGTGTTTTTTTTCATGGAATTTTGCCAGGGGTTGCGCCTAGCTTTCTATTGCACTGGTGGTTCCGGCCTGGAAAACAATCAATAGTCTGAATCATTCACCAAGACCCTCGAAGTTTTTCCATGCGAGTACGAATTGCGCCGTAGCATCTCCACTCTCCGCTGCCTTCCGGTACCATGCGACAGCCTGATCCTACCCGGTCGGCTCGCTTCGAGACTGTACCACATCGGAGCGTTCCTGGCGAGAGTCTCGGGGTTGGCCGCTCCCGTACCCGTCAGTGTCGTGTGGAGCCCTTCTAGGTGATAATTCAGGTTAACCGTGCAAGACGGCCCTGCTCTGCACCATGGACGCTTTGAGCCAGAAGACCGCCGGCTGCTCGACCGAGCAGTAGAGCAAGCTCTTTCGCCCAAGCTCCGGAAGGATGGCGGAGTTCTTGTCATCGGAACGCAGACGCTCGAACAGAGTTTGGACATTGACGCCGATTACCTCCTTACCGATCTCTGCCCCGTCGATGTTCTGTTGCAACGAATCGGGCGGCTGCATCGCCATGCGGCTCTCTCTCGGCCATCGGATTTTCAGGTTCCGTCCTGCACTGTGCTCGCCCCCGAAAAGGGCCTTGCCGCGCTCCTCGCACCAGCCTTTGAAAATGGGCTTGGCGCATGGAAAAACAAGGGTGTCTATGAAGGCATCTATCGCGATCTCTCCATGGTGGAACTGACTCGAAGGCTCATAGAGGATTCTCCCGTCTGGAATCTGCCCGCCATGAACCGCATGCTTGTGGAAGGTGCAACGCATCCGGAACGAATCGAAGCATTGCACCATGAGTTGGGTCAGGAGTGGACCGACTACTCGAATCAGGTGATTGGAGCAGAGATTGCAAACCAGGGTCTAGCCAGGAACGTCCTGCTTCCGTTCAAGACTCCCTTCGATGAGGTTCAATTTACAACAGATGAGGAGAGAATCCGAACCCGGCTGGGCGGGGAAGGCGCGCGTGTCAGATTAGTCGAACCGGTAGCCAGTCCTCTCGGAGAGACAATTCAGGAGGTTACTTTGCCGGAACACTGGTCGGCAGGTTTCGATTCAGATACGCGCGTGACTCCCAAAGTCTTGGATAATGGGCTTCTCTTTTCCGTCGGGAGTATGATGTTTTCTTACGATAGAAGTGGGCTGATGAAGGTGCGCGAATGAGCCAGGGGAACTGGAACCTCTTGACACAGCCGTTGCTTCAAGTTTTGCCAGCCGGTTGGGTAAGCCTTCCCGGTCTTCTGGCCCGTCTTGCGCGGACGAGGTCGATAGTTTTCCCGCTTTGCGTCCGCATCAGGCTCCCGCATGGCACATGTTTCTGGTTCAGTTGGCTGCGCTTGCCCTGCATCGCGCCGGGGCGAGCCAACTCCCGCAGACAGAGCAGGAATGGGCAGAGGCTTTGCGGGGACTCACTCCCGACTTCCCCGAAGATGATCCGTGGTGCCTCGTGGTGGACGATCGGAGCAAACCGGCGTTTCTGCAGCCGCCTGTCCCGGCCGCGGTCACCCTCAAAACACAGATTTCGACGCCATATGCGCTCGATCTTCTCATCACTTCCCGCAATCACGATCTGAAACAGGATGTGGCGCGCAAGGCAGAAGCACAGGATTGGGTCCTGGCATTGATGTCTTTGCAAACGGGCGAAGGATATGGCGGGGCCGGAAATTACGGAATCGCACGTATGAACGGCGGATCGTCGTTGCGGTCGATGTTCGGCCTTGCTCCATTGCCGGGGCACCAGACCAAGATGAACCTCTTGCGCCCTGGGCCATGGTTGTGCCGCGACGTCACAGTGTTGTTGGCCACTCGTGAAACTCAATGGAACGAGCAAGCGTTTCACGGATTCCCACGAGCAGGCGGCCTTGGATTGACCTGGACGGCTCCCTGGGAAGAAGGGAAGCAGCTTGACCTTGGGGATCTGGACTTATGGTTCATCGAGGTCTGCAGGCGTGTTCGCCTTAAGGACGAGAACGGACAGATTTCTGCCCAATCCGGCACCTCGGCTTCAGCAGGGATCTCAGCCAAACAGTTTAATGGGGCAATCGGAGATCCATGGGCTCCCGTACATGTGACCGAGGGGAAAAGCTTCGCTCTGGCCGGGGGTAACTTTGACTATTCCATACTGGTGAAAATTTTTTTCTCGGGTGACTGGGAGATGCCGCTCTTGGCAAAGCCAGCCGCAGATGAACCTCCCGAAGAGACAATGGCGCTGGTTGCAGAAGCTTTATTGTGAGTTTTCGGGAAGCGTGCGTGACGCCATTTAGCTCACGTTGCTAAGTTCAATCAGCCGCTGAGGTCGGCTGATATTGAGCAGCAAAGGTACGTCATATATTC
>Ga0224553_1000505_pt1 | contig 16744 bp, 13 predicted proteins | sample 714S21014metaG_FD_179897 | JGI IMG/M metagenome (GOLD analysis project Ga0224553, IMG submission 179897) | Peat soil microbial communities from Stordalen Mire, Sweden - 717 S2 10-14 | ecosystem: Environmental > Terrestrial > Soil > Wetlands > Peat | place: Sweden: Norrbotten County, Stordalen... | reverse complement strand
TTGGGTTCTCAATGCGGCCTGGGGCCGGTTGCAAAGGAAAAGCGCTCCCACCCTCCGATTGTGGAGGATTTGGAGACGGAGTATGGCTCACTGGAAGAAAGCGCAGGCATTCCGCACGCATTCCTCTGGGCGTGGGGCTGGCCGCTGTCCAGCCGCCGTCTGGCCGCTCAATCAGGGGGTGTAGAATCGGGGCTGGATGGCTCACGATAAATTACGCATAATCCCCCTTGGTGGCCTGGGCGAGTTCGGTATGAACTGCACAGCCCTCCGGTGGCAAGATGACATTATCGTCATCGATGCCGGCCTGATGTTTCCTGAAGAAGAGCTTCTGGGCGTCGATATCGTCGTACCCGATATCAGCTACCTGACCGAGAACCGGGAAAAAGTCCGGGCCATTGTTCTGACCCACGGGCACGAGGACCACATTGGCGGGCTGCCCTGGATCCTCTCTGAGCTGAACGTCCCCGTTTATGGCACCGAGTTCACCCTCGCCCTGGTGGAGGGCAAGCTTGAGGAGCACCGTCTGCTCGAAGACGCGGAGCTGATCGAGATCATGCCTGGGCACCGCTTTACCCTTGGGCCGTTCTCCATCATGCCCATCCAGGTGACGCACAGCCTGGTGGACTGCGTGGCGCTGGCCGTCCACACTCCGGTGGGCCTGGTGCTGCACACCGGCGACTTCAAGATTGACCTGTCGTCCCCGGACTCAAAGCCGTTCGACCTGCATGCGTTCGCCGAGTTGGGCAAAGAGGGGGTGTTGTGCCTGTTGCAGGATTCCACCAACGTCGACCGGCCCGGCTACACGCCGTCCGAGCGAGCTGTGCGCCCGCGGCTGGACGAGATCTTCAGCCAGGCCAAGAAGAAGATATTCTTCAGTTGCTTTTCCTCGTCGATCCACCGCATCCGGATTGCCATGGAACTGGCTGCGGCGCATGGGCGCAAGGTCGCTGTCATCGGTCGGTCTATCGACAATACGACTGAGATCGCGCAGGACCTCGGCTATCTCGACCTGCCTGCGGGGCTGCTGATCAATCCCGGGCAGATGCGCGACATGCCGTCGGACAAGGTGCTGGCGCTGATTTCCGGGACGCAGGGCGAGCCGATGTCGGCGCTATCGCGCGCTGCCGTAAACAACCACAAATTCGCCCGTATCGAAGCCGGCGACACGGTAGTGCTAAGCTCGCGCGTGATTCCGGGTAACGAGAAGTCGATCTACCGCATGATCGACCACCTGGAACGCCGCGATGCCGAAGTCATCTACGACGATGGCACCCAGGGTCTGATCCACGTCAGCGGACACGGCTCGCAGGAGGAACTGCGGCTGATGATCAACCTGCTGCGGCCAAAGTTCTTTGTCCCCATTCACGGCGACTACCGCCATCTGAAGCGTCATGCGGAGCTCGCCGGTGGCCTGGACATCGTGGAGAAGGTGATTCTGCTGGAAGACGGCGAGATTCTGGACCTGGATAAGAAGAGCGCGGTGAAGAGCGGGAAGATCACGGTGGGACGCGTGTGCATCGATGCCGGCGGGTCGATCGACGTGGTCGAGGACATCGTGATCCGCGACCGCCAGCACATCTCCGAGGGGGGCATTGTGCTCCCCATCATCACCATCAACAAACGCACGGGGAAGGTGGAGAACCAGGCCGAGATCGTGATGCGCGGATTCGCGATTGACGACCCGAGCCTGATCTCGGAGTCGCGCCAGGTGGTGCAGCGGACCCTGGAATCCTCCAGCGACGAAGAGAAGGCGGACTACGGCGTCATCAAGGAAAAAATTCGCAACGACCTGAAGCGCTACATCCAGAAGAGCACCAGCCGGCGCCCGCTGATTATGCCTGTGATTCTGGAAATCTGAAGCGCCAGCAAATTCTTTCCGGCAATCGTCGCAGGACGGTGCGCTTTCCCGCATCCAACGGAGCAGGAGTTTCGCATGCTCACGTCTGGAATCGTCGGAATCATCGTTACCCTCGTCGTCATCGGGCTGCTGCTGTACCTGGTCGAGCTGATCCCCATGGATCGGACGATCAAGCAGATCATCCGCATCATCGTCATCATCGGGGTGGTTATCTGGCTGCTGCAGGCCTTCGGGCTCATCGGGTCGATCGGCAGCATCTTCCACCCCGCCAAACCCGCCATCAGATGACGAGGCGCGCCGCGCTCACTAAGCGGAGTGCGCCACGGTCAAGGTTCGGGCCCGCGCAGCCGGCGAGTGGACGGCTTGGCGCGACGCACATAGCGCCTTCCCTCGAAACGGAAATCGCCGCTCAGGACGCGCATAATCGCCTCGGGGTAGGCGATGTGCTCCTGCTCGAGAACCTTTGCGGCAAGGCTCTCCGCGGTGTCATCGTCGAGCACCGGAACCGTACGCTGCACCACGATCGCGCCGTGGTCCACCGCCTCATCCACAAAATGGACAGTGCATCCGGCAACTTTGGCGCCGTACTCCAGCGCCTGGGCCTGTGCATCGAGCCCTGGAAAAGCCGGCAGCAGCGATGGGTGAATGTTCAGGATCCGGTTGGGAAATGCGCGCACGAACTCCGCCGAGAGGATCCGCATATATCCCGCCAGGCAGACCAGGTCCACGCGGTGCTGGTGCAGGCGAGCGATCATCTCGGCATCGTGTTCCGCGCGCTTGCGTCCCGCCGACGGAACGGCAAACGCAGCCAGCCCCATCTCGCGCGCGGCGGTCAGTCCGGCGGCGTCGGCCTGGTTGGACAGTACCACCGCGATCTCCGCGCCCAGCAGGCGGCGCTCGCGAATCGCACTGGCGATGGCGACGAAGTTCGAACCTCGGCCTGAGAGCAGGATTCCAAGTCGCTTCAAGCGTTGCTTCCCTCCGCATTGCGCGTCTGAAACCGCGCGTAGATGTCACAGTTGGCCGAAGCAGCACGGGCAAGAGCAGGTGTGGGGGCAGGGTGGTCGAAAACGCTCTACTGGCTCTTCTTTGCCGGTGCGGCCGTCTTCTTTGGCCCGGCCGGCTTCTCCGACGCATCGGCTGCGGCCTGCACCTCGACTTCGCTGATCGTCTGATAGAGCTTAGTAACGTCGGTTACTTGGGTCCACCCACGCTGGGTGCACACGAAGAGGGTGGGTGTATGCTGCAATCCCAATTTGTCGCCGAGGGCCTTATCCGCCTGCACTTCCCTGGCGAGTTGCCCGGTCGGATCGGGAACGAACGGCAGCTGCAGACCGTGCGACTGGAAGAAATGCCGGGTGAAGTAGAGAAGGTCGTCTTTGCTATTGATGCCGAGCTGCGCCGCGAATACCGCTCCGCGATACTCTTCCCCAATCGCCGGCGAAACTTTGTCCTGAAGATAGCGGGCCCAGATTGCCGCGTCGAGGCTCCAGATGTGGCCGCTCAGCGGGAAGTCGCGCTGCACCAGCGGTATGTTGAAATGCGCGGCCGCGGCGTGGACGATCGGATATGCGTGCGCGCAGGCCGGGCATTCCAGGTCCATAAACTCGTAGATCGCCACCTTGGCGCCGGCCGGCGGCTTGATCATCGAGGTGTCCTTGAACGTATCGCCCGTTCCTGGAGGCACGGCCCGCTGGGCCATTGCAGGCACGGCAATGCACGGCAGGGTGACGGCTATGGCGAAGGCTACAACCCACTTTCGGAGGCAATTTCTATCAATTAGACGCATAGGCTCCCTGCCTCTATCTTATCGCAACGCAGCCGGCGGCCTGCCAAGCTCGTACAATTGGAGCGCTGGAGACATAAGTCAGAACGGGCGGCACGGAGAGACAGTGAGCATCAGCGAAAAGGTCAATGCGGACATTGTCACCGCAATGAAAGCGCGAGAGGAACACCGGGTTACGACGCTGCGGATGGTCAAATCCGCATTGCGCTCCAAGGAGATCGACAAGCGCGAGCCGCTGACCGACGCCGAACAGATCGCGATACTTTCCACCCTGCTGAAGCAGCGGCGGGAGTCGGTCGAAAGCTTTACCAAGGGCGACCGTCTCGAGCTCGCCGCCAAAGAGCAGGCCGAGATTGAAATGATTGAGGGTTACATGCCCCAAGCCGCCGGCGAAGACCAAATCCGCGCGATCGTCGAGACGGCCATTGCGCATCTCGCCGCCAGCGGCGGAGGCAAACCAGGTCTCCGCGACATGGGCGCCGCGATGAAGATCGTGCAGCAGCGCATCCTTGCCGATGGCGTGCGTGCCGACGGCAAGGTGGTCGCCGACATGGTCAAGGCCGAGTTGGCTAAGTAAAAGCAACGCAACCGCGGGCATGAGAATCGATGCACCCGCCGCCGGTCGATTTTCAGCCCACCCTGGCCGGTAACCGGCTTTTTGCGCGGCGACGCGCGAGGCTCGATACAATACAACTATGATCCGGAAGACCCGACTTTACACTCCAGGCCCAACGCCCCTGCTGCCTGCCGCCCAGTTCGCCATGGCCGCGGCTGATATTCACCATCGCACTGCCGAGTTTCGCGCCCTCTACACCCGCGTGCTCGCGCAGTTGAAAGACTTTGTCGGCACCAGGAACGACGTGATCATCCTTGCGAGTTCCGGCACCGGCGCCATGGAGGCCTCGGTCTCGAATCTCACCTCTCCCGGCGACCGTGTGCTTGTGCTCAGCGCCGGCAAGTTCGGCGAGCGCTGGACTGGCATCACCAAGGCATTCGGCTGCGAGGTCGACGTAGTCTCCGCTCCGTATGGCAGCACGTTTTCACAGGACGCGGTCAAAGCCGCGCTCAAGCTGGAGACGCGCGTCGTTTTCGTCCAGGCCACCGAGTCTTCTACGGGTGTCCGCCACGATGTGCAGGCTATCGGCCAACTGCTGAAAGACCAGAAGTCCGAGGCTCTGCTTGTCGTCGATGCCATCACCGGCATTGGCACGACCCCACTGGACATGGATGCGTGGGGTATCGATGTCCTGATTGGCGGATCGCAAAAGGCGCTCATGATTCCGCCCGGCCTCAGCTACCTGGCGGTCAGCCAGCGCGCGTGGGACCGCATGGAAGGGACCTACAATCCGCGCTACTACTTCGACCTGCGCAAGGAGCGCAAGAACGCGGCCAAGGGCGAATCGGCCTACACTCCCTCAGTCGCGCTGATTGCTGCCATGGGAGCTGCGCTGGAGTACATCGCCGGTCAGGCCGACGGGAACCTGGTGGAAGGCCGCAAGAAGCTGGTGGACAACGCCGAAACCTGCGCCGCGATGACCCGCGCCGCCGCTACCGCGATGGGCCTGAAGCTATTCGCGCCCAAAGGCTTCGAAGCCGCGGCGGCGACTGCGATTCTCCCGCCCGAAGGCGTCGATTCCGGCCTGATCGTCAAGGGTCTCCGCTCGAAATTCGCCATCATCGTCACCGATGGGCAGGGGGAGATGAAGGGCTCGCTCTTCCGCATCGCTCACATTGGCTACTTCGACTACCTGGACACCATCGCCGTGATTGGCGCGTTGGAACAGGTCGCCGTTGCCCTGAAGCTTCCGCTTCTCAACCTGGCCTTTGGCACCGGTCTTATCGCCGCGCAAAAGGTATTTGCTGAACGAACGAAATAGCCTGCAGCTCAGAGAAGGATGTTCATGAAGATCGTTCTCGCAGAAAAAGTGTCACCGGCCACGCTGGCGGTGTTGAAAGAGGAGCCGGGGTGGGAGATTGTCACCGCAGACCAGATTGCCAAGCTTGGCCCCGGCGGCCTGGAAAAGGAACTCGCTGAGGCTGATGCGCTGGTGGTGCGCTCCGCGGTGCAGGTGGATGCCAAGCTGCTGGAAGCCGCGCCAAAGCTGCGAGTGATCGGCCGAGCCGGCGTGGGCGTCGACAACATCGACATAGACGCTGCCACCCGTGGCGGCATCGTAGTGATGAACACTCCTGGCGCCAACGCGGTCGCTGTTGCCGAACTCACAGTTGGCTTGATGATCGCAATGGCGCGTTCGGTCCCGCGCGCCAATGCCACCATGCATGCTGAGAAGTGGGAGAAGAAATCGCTGCAGGGATCGGAGTTGCGCGGCAAGACGCTGGGCATCATTGGACTGGGACGCATCGGCCTGGAGGTAGCGCGAAGGGCGCAGGGCTTTGGCATGGAGTTAATCGGCTACGACCCGTTCATCGCGCCGGTCATCGCGCGGGAGCATGAGGTCGCGCTGGTGCCCATCGACGAAATCTTCAAGAGATCCGACTATCTTACGCTGCACGTCGGCCTGACCTCGCAGACCGAGGGCATGATCAATGCCACATCGATCAAGATCATGAAACCGGGCATACGCATCATCAACTGCGCGCGAGGTGAACTGATCGTCGACGAAGCGCTTGCCGAGGCCGTCCGCTCGGGCCACGTCGCCGGTGCGGCGCTGGATGTCTTCCGCCATGAGCCGCTGAAGGATTCGCCCTACTTCGGCCTGGACAGCGTGCTGCTGTCGCCGCACATCGGGGGGTCTACGAATGAGGCACAGGAGGCAATCGGCATTCAGCTGGCCATGCAGGTGCGCGACTACCTGAAGCTCGGCGTGGTGCAGAACGCGGTCAACCTGCCGTCGCTCTCGCACGAAGAGTACAAGGAGATCGCGCCTTACATCGACATGGCGGAACGGCTGGGTCTGTTCCTGTCGCATGCGGTACCCGGCAATCTGGAAACCATTCAGATCACCTACGCGGGCCGGCTCTCCCAGGGTAAGACCGAGCTGATTCGCAACGCAGCGATCTGTGGCGTATTTGCAAATTCTGAAGTGGTCAATCGGATCAACGCGGCAGCCGTCGCGCAGGAACGCGGCATCCGCATTCAGGAGGACAAGAAGGAGTTCACCACAGGTGGCTCGGGGAGCACGCTGAAGCTCACGCTGCACTCCTCGGACGGCGATGCAAGCGCTTCTGCAACGGTGCTGCATCGCACCTCGCCTCGCCTGCTCACCTACGACGGCATCGACATCGAGGCGCCGTTGCAGGGCACGCTGGTGACGATTCGCAACCACGACGTGCCCGGCGTAGTTGGGCGCATCGGAACCATTCTGGGCGAGCACTCCCTGAATATTGCGAACTTCGCACTGGGCCGGTCTACCCGCTCGCAACGCGTGCCCCAGGGGCAGGCGCTGGCTGTCGTCCAGATCGACACGCAGGATAACGGGCACGCGGCCGCCGCCATCGAAGCGCTCCGCAAGGTAGAAGCGATCGCCAGCGTTCGCCTGGTGAAACTGGAAAAGTAATAGCCATGCGCAGGCTGGCGCCTGCCTGGGGGCTGAAGAGAGAAACGATGCCGCTATACGAATACGAGTGCAAACAATGCGAGCGCCATACGGAGAAGATTCAGAAGTTCTCCGATGCGGAGATCACGGACTGCCCGCATTGTGGAGGTGCGCTGGAGCGCGTCCCATCTGCCCCGGCGATTTCCTTCAAGGGCGGGGGCTGGTATGCCGATGGCTATGGCAACGCCAAGCCATCCTCGTCGGCGAACGACAGCAAGGGCGACTCGGCCAAGTCCAGTGGAACATCGAGCGACTCCGGTTCCTCGAAGAGCGAGAGCTCAGCCGCGCCTTCGAGCACACCGGCAGCCGGCGCTGCTCCGGCCGCATCGCCGCCGCCATCATCATCATCTTCTTCATCTTCGACGGAGAAGAAATAGGGAAGGTGCGGCAGTTGTTCCTCAGTTCGCCGGAGCGGGCACTTTCTTGCCGGCCTTGCGCGCTTCAGACAACCCAATTGCAATACCCTGCTTCGGATTGGTTACCTTCGCGCCCGATCCGCTGCGGAGCTTGCCCTGCTTCATCGCCTTCATCTCGCGCTCAACGTCTTTGCCGGCCGAGGGACTGTACTTGCGGCCGGAACTCTTAATCGACGACTTCTTCGCAGCGGTTTTCTTCGCCGCCTTCCTGGTTGCCATGGGTTTGCCTCCACACACTTGGAAGCAAACGGCCGTATGACAGTTGCACCAGGACTTGTGTCGAAGTCGAATTTATGCGCGATCAGGAAGCGCTGGCCAACGCGTCGAGCTTCTTCGTCACCAGTTCGCTCAGCAGGATCGGATTCGCCTGTCCCTTCGAGAGACGCATCACGTTGCCGACGAAGAACGCGGCGACGGTTTTCTTGCCGCAGACATACTGCGCGACCTGCTTCGGATTCGCAGCAATCACCTCGTCGATCATTGCTTCGATGACGGACGTGTCGGAGATTTGCTGCGGCTTCTCGCGCTCGTAAACCTCGGCGAAGTCCTTGCCCTCGGCGAAGCAGGTGTCGAGCAGTTGTTTCAGCATCTTGCTGGAAAGGTCGCCTGACTCTGCCAGGTCTGCCGCCATCACAATCCCCGCCAGCGACACCGGCGATTGCTCCAGATCGAGTCCGGCGAGCTTCAGGCGCCCGGTAAGTTCGCTGGTAATCAGCGAGACCACGCGCCTGGGACTCCTAGCCCTCCTGGCCGCTGCCTCGAAGCGGTCGGCAAACGCGCGCGTCGCCGTCAGCGTCATGGCATCCTGCGGGCTGATCTCATACTCTGCGATCATGCGTTCGCGCCGCGCCTCGGGAAGCTCGGGAAGCGCTTTCAGAATCTCCTGCTGCCACACCTCGCCGACGACCAGCGGGGGCAGGTCCGGCTCAGGGAAGTAGCGGTAGTCGTGCGCCTGCTCCTTGGAGCGCATGGAGTAGGTGCGGCTCTCGGCGTTGTTCCAGAGCCGCGATTCCTGCACCACGCGGCTGCCGCTTTCGAGCACTTCAATCTGGCGCCCAATCTCATACTCGAGGGCCGCGCGAATGTAGCGAAAGCTGTTGACGTTCTTAACCTCGGCCTTGGTGCCGAATTTGGCCGCGCCCTTGAGCATAACGCTGACATTGGCGTCGCAGCGCAGGCTGCCCTCTTCCATGTTGCAGTCACTCACGCCGGTGTAGAGCAGAATCTCCTTGAGCCGGGTGAGGTACTCAAATGCCTCGTCGGGAGTGCGGATGTCCGGCTCACTGACGATTTCCACCAGCGGCGTACCGCATCGATTCAGGTCGATGTAGGTCCGCGAGACGGAGTCGGCAAACCCGTCGTGGAGACTCTTGCCCGCGTCTTCCTCCAGGTGCAGCCGCGTGATGCCGATGCGTTTTGCCGCGCCCGCAGCGTCGGGTACATCGATCCAGCCATACTCGGCGAGCGGCTGATCGAATTGGGAGATCTGGTATCCCTTCGGGGAATCGGGATAGAAGTAGTTCTTCCGCGAAAAGATACTGGTCTCGCGAATGTCGCAATGGATTGCTCTTGCCGCCAGCACCGCCAACTCTACCGCACGGCGATTCAGCACCGGCAGGGCGCCCGGCAGGCCAAGACATGTCGGGCACACATGGGTGTTTGGGTCGCCGCCATAGCGGTTCATGCAGCCGCAGAAGGCCTTCGACTCAGTCAGGAGCTGGACGTGGACTTCAAGGCCGATGACCGGCTGGTACTTGGCAAGAACCTCAGGCGAAAGTGCAGTCATGGTTGACATCTTCACCTAGATTCTAGCAACACGGCACGGCTACGCCCCGGCGAAACGGTCTGGTCCATGCCATCGCAGGCGCTACTTGCTGGCGGCCTCCACTTGCGCCAGGATGGCATCCACGTTGGTTTTATCCACCAGCGACGTGCCCGTATCGATGAATGCAGGAAACGGCGCAAACGGATCAGTGCCGTAGTTTGCACCCATCGACTTCACGGGATAGTGGAACACGTCATCCAGCGCCTTCAGGCCCAGCCACCCCATCGTGAATGGCTTTTGCGCTATGGTCGAATCGATGACCCCATCCTTGACCAGTTGCAGGGTGCCCTGGTCCACGTCCATCGCGATCAGCACTCGTCCTTGCGCGTTTTCCCGCTTGAACGCCTCAGCGACATCTCTTCCCGAAGCGGACTCAAGGCACACCATCGCGTCGATTTTCTGTGCCCCCGTCAGGGCCAGGTACTCGCGCGCCTTGTCCATCGCGTTGCCGGAATCGCCCTTGATGTCGAAGACGTCGGCGACCTTGATCCCCGGGTATGCGGAGAGGGCATCCTTGTATCCCTTCAGGCGCTCGTCGAGGTTGGGCTGACCGGGGTTGGTGAAGAAAACGACGTTCCCTTTTCCTTTCAGCGCTGTAGCCAGGTGGTTCCCGCCGAGCCTTCCCGCCTCCAGGTTATTGGTTCCGATAAAGTAGAGCCGATGGCTCTGCGGGGCGTCCGAATCCACGGTGATGACCGGGATTCCTGCCGCCACTGCAGCGTCAATCTCCGGCGTCATCAGTTTCGCGTCGGCCACGGATACCAGTATTCCCGCGGGCTTACTTGCTACCACCGAGCGAAACTCCTGCACCTCGGCTTGTGGATCGAACCCGTCCGGGCCGCGCATCTCCGCGGTCACTCCGAACACCGCCGCCGAACCGGTAAAGCCGGACGCAGCCGTCTGCCAGTAGGGGACCTTTGTGTTGGCTGCGATCAGGTAGTAATGCTCGTCTTTGTTGTGCCGGGTACACCCGGTAAGTAGGGCCAATGACCCCGCCAGAAGCGCTAAGATCGCTGGTTTGTGCAAAATGCTCATAGTCATCCTCCTTGTCCCGATTCCTTTTCGAAGTCGCGCCATTCTGAATCACAGGGCAGCAAGCGCCGGTCATTTTTCCAGAGGCCACAGATACTACTCCAAACCCATAGGGCGCGAACACTCACGTCATCTAAACTTGAAGCAGCATGATTCTGCCGTTCGTCCGCGAACTGCTTGCGGATCTGGAGAACTCTGTACCGTTTGAGCGCGTACGCCGCCATCTTAGTGGAGGCGCCGGGCGAAGACGTGTGTCCGGGCTCACATTTACTGCCCGAGCACTCTACCTTCCGTTTTTTGTCCGGGCCGCCAATGCCCCATGCCTGATCGTGGTCGCCGACAACAAGGCGGCGGAGGCCCTGCACGCGGCCGTCCTTTCCTCCTGTGAACTGACTGGCGCGGTCGCTGCTGAATCGGTGCTGCGCTTTCCGGCGCACGATGTCCTCCCATTTGAAAACCTGTCGCCGCACTCCGAGATCCAGGAGGCGCGCGCCGCCACGCTGTGGAAGATTACGACGGGAGCCGCCCGCCTGGTGATCGCGCCGATCGAGGCCGCCTGCATGCGGCTGTTTCCCCGGGACCACTACGCCGGGCTTGCGCTGCATCTGAAACGGGGCGAAGAGTACCTCCCCGACATGCTGGTCGAGCATTTGCTTTCGGTCGGCTATACCCAGGTCGACGTGGTTGAGATGCCGGGCCAGGTCACGCTGCGCGGCGGCATACTGGACGCCTACTCACCGGAGATGGACCGCCCGGTGCGGGTTGACTTCTTCGGCGACGAGATAGAGTCCATCCGGCGCTTCGATCCCGATACCCAGCGCTCGGCCTCGACGCTGGACGAGGCGCTCCTGCTGCCGCTCACTGAAACGCCGGTCACCGAGAATATCCTTACCGCCATCAACGCGCGGCTCACGCGCTCGGGCCTGGCCGGGGCGCAGCTCGAAGGCGGCGAAGAGCCCTCCGAACTCCGGATTCGGGTTGCGACACGCGCCGGAGAGGCGACGGTTTTCCCTGGTTGGGAGTTCTTCGCGCCGGTCGCCCCGGCTGCCGCACAGGCGCGGATAACGCTGCTTGACCTGCTCGGGCCGGGCACGCGGGTCTTTCTGGATGAGCCTGCCATGGTGAAGAACCAGGGCGAGCGCTGGTGGAACAAGGTGGAGCAGCGCCACGACCGCTCCGGCATTGGCTCGCTGGTGCGCCCCGAAGATATCTACGTGTCTCCCTGGGACTTCAGTGATTCTCTGCGCAAGTTCTCCGGCCTGGAATTCGACCAGCTTGGTACTGTTGACGTTCTGGACGCAGACCGCAGCGAGCTCTCCGAGATTGACTTTGCCACGCGGCCTACGCAGCGGTTCCACGGATCGATTCCCGCTTTGATCGACGCGATTCACGGGCTTATGAATCAGGACGCCCGCATCCTGATTGCCGCTCCGAACCAGGGCGAGGTCGAACGCCTCGCCGGCCTGCTGCAGGAGTATCAGCTTCCATATCGGCTCGGCTCGCGAACGCAGGCCCCGGGCAGTTCGAACGTCTACTCCGAGTCGAGTTATCTCGCCGGCGATCTGAGAACGCCAGTCGTGGTGAAGACGGCGATCGCCAATGGCGTACAGGTGCTGGACCTGCGCGATGCCGATGGGCGTGCGACTGCCCGTCAGCTTTTTCTATTTGGCGCGCAGGACCTAACTGATGACGCCGACGTTCAGGCGCGGCCAGTCTCCCGCAACAAGTCGAAGACAGCCGCTTTCGTCTCGGATTTTCGCGACCTGGGAGTGGGCGACTACGTGGTCCATGTCGAGCACGGCATTGCGCGGTATTGCGGCCTCCGCGTCATCGAAGAGAACGGCCAGCCGCCGCTCGAGCTGATGATTCTCGAGTTTGCCGACGAGGCCAAGCTTTACATCCCGCTCACGCGCCTCGACCTGATCCAGAAATACCGGTCTACGGACACGGGGCCGGCGCCGCAGCTGAACAAGCTCGGCACCCAGGCCTGGCAGAAGACCAAGGCGCGCGTCAAGAAGGCCATGGCAGACATGTCCGGCGAGCTGCTGCAGCTCTATGCACAGCGCAAGGCCGCCCTGGGCACGGCTTTCTCGCCCGACAGCAATATGCAGCGCGAGTTTGAGGACGCCTTCGACTTCAACGAGACCGACGATCAGATCACCGCCATCGCCGACATCAAGCGCGACATGGAATCGTCGCAGCCGATGGACCGCCTGCTCTGCGGCGACGTCGGCTACGGCAAGACTGAAGTGGCGATGCGCGCGGCATTCAAGGCGGTGCAGGATGGAAAACAGGCTGCCATCCTGACCCCGACCACGGTCCTCGCCTTCCAGCACTACGAGTCTTTCAAGCGCCGCTTCGCCAACTTTCCCGTCAACGTTGAGATGATCTCCCGCTTCCGCAACGCGAAGGAGCAGAAGGACATTCTGGAAAGGGCGGCCTCCGGCAAGATCGATATCCTCATCGGGACCCATCGTGTCTTGTCGAAAGACCTGAGATTTCAGGACCTCGGACTGCTGGTTGTCGATGAGGAGCAGCGCTTCGGCGTGCGTCACAAGGAGCGCCTGAAGAAGATGCGCACGGCGATCGACGTGCTGGCCATGTCCGCCACGCCTATCCCGCGGACGCTGCACATGTCGCTGGTGGGCCTGCGCGATATATCCATCATCGAGACGCCGCCCAAGGACCGCATGGCGATTCAGACCATCGTCGCCAAGTTCGACGAGAAGCTGATCCGCACGGCCATCGAAATGGAGCTTGAACGCGGCGGCCAGACCTACTTCGTCCACAACCGCGTGGAAACCATCTACGACATCGCCGCCAAGGTAAGGGAGCTGGTACCGCAGGCCCGCGTCGTCATCGGACATGGCCAGCTTCCCGAGGCCGAGCTGGAGCGCGTCATGCTCGCCTTCATGAACCACGAGTACGACGTTCTGGTGGCCACCAGTATCATCGAGAACGGCCTCGATATCCCGCTTGCCAACACCATCATCGTCAATCGGGCCGATCGCCACGGACTGGCAGAGTTGTACCAGCTCCGGGGCCGCGTGGGCCGCTCCAACCGCCGCGCCTACGCCTACCTGCTGATACCGCCCGAGACCGAGCTGACCGAGATCGCCCGCCGCCGCCTGTCCGCGCTGAAGGAGTTCTCCGACCTGGGCGCCGGATTCAAGATTGCGGCGCTGGATCTTGAACTCCGCGGTGCAGGCAACATGCTCGGCGGCGAACAATCCGGCCACATCGAGGCCGTCGGCTTCGAGATGTACACCTCGATGCTCGAAGAGGCGGTCCGCAAGATGAAGGGCGAGGAGGACAAGCCCGCCCACGCAGGCACTTCCATCAACCTCGGCATCTCCGTGCGCATCGACTCGAGCTACATACCGGAAGAGAACCAGCGGCTGCGCATGTACAAGCGCATCGCGGGCGCCGAGACGCCGGCAGATCTCGGCGACGTGCTGGCCGAGCTGAAAGACCGATACGGCGATCCTCCCGAATCGGTCCGCAACCTGCTCGCCGCCGGGGAACTGCGTTTGCGCTGTGAGCGTCTGGGCATCGCCCAGTTGGACCGAAAGCGTACCCAGATCGAGCTGCCCAACCCCAACGGGAACCGGAAACAGCCGTTGAAGCAATTTGTCGAAATGCTGCACATCCGCTTTGCCGCAGCTGCGGCCGACACTTCCCAGCAAGAGGGCGGCAACGGCTCGGGAAACTCGCACGTAGACCCGGTGGCGATGATGAAGCTGGTCTCCCGCAACGCCAAACGCGGGGCGCAGTTCACTCCGCAGGGCGTGCTGCGCTGGCCGCTGACCTCGGCCAAGGCAGACGATGTTCTGGCCGAGACGCGCAAGTTGCTGGAGTCGCTGAGCCCCGAGTAGATGCCCGGTGAGGCGGTCAGGGCGAAGGCGTCACCCTGTTCTAAGGGAGAGCCCCGATTCCGAACTCCGGTTCCCGGCGCTACCGGTGGCGAAAGGCTTCGCGGATGTGATTCGCATCGCGGTGGCGCGAAGGCTCCGGCGCAGTCTCCGGCTCGGAATCGCCACCCCCCGCGGGATAAAGCACGACAAAACGCCCAGGCCCTTCTCCGCTGGATGCGGTAGGCAGGCCCGATTCGCTGAGAATCAGGTGCAGCATTCGCCGTTCGCGCGAGGTCATGGCTGGGAAGGGATGCGGCCGTCCCGTCGTCCGCACGCGCTCGACCGCGACCGCTGCCGCTTCGCGCAATCGCCGCTCGCGGTTTGCTTTGAAATGGTCCGCATCGAACGACACCTGATCGTGCAACTCCGGTTCGAGCCGCAGGATCTTGGTTGCGATGTGCTCGAGGGCGTTCAGCACCTCGCCATTGTGCGCCGTGAGCAGGGGAGTGTCGGGGCCCGTGAACTCGACAAAGAGAGTGCGCACACCATCGTTTTCCTCGTCACCCGCCGGCAAGCCGGTAACATCTGGGGATCCAGAGGCTTCCGCGCCGATCCCGTTCGCCGGTTTGGCGCTGCGCAACTTCACGCGAAAACGGAGCCGCAGCCCGCTGGTTAGGGTAAAAGCCTGAAGGAATTTTGCAATTGTCTGGGCTGCCTGGGCCACGTCTTCCATTGATGTCACTTTCCCTACGAACAAAGCTTATACCAGTTTCCGTGCCATAAGCGCGACTGGAGTCACGCCCGCCCGGCGCGGGAAACGAAGGTCGTGGATTTTTCGAGAAATGGCGGGGATGCCGGCTTATGCCGGACGATGATAGTTCGGCCTGGATTCTGCGGCAATCTCGTCCGACACGACTCAGCCCCCAAGGTTTCAGGGCCGAGCCTGTACTTCGGGACACGGTAATTTGTGTCAGGGCCAGGCAAAGATATTGGGCCCAGACTTTCCCTTACCGTCCAGTATGTTCCCCGTGAGCGTCCGGTTCGGGAAAATCGGTATCGTTGTCCTTCAGCATCTCATCCTGGTCGCGATGCCCCAGTTGGCCGGCGAAGGAATTGTGTCCCGGGCCGCAGTCGGCATACAGAGCGTCGTGTTCTACTGCGCCCTTGCGCATCGCTTCATCGGTGCGAATCGTGGTGGAGTAGCTCATGCGATTCTCCTTTTGCGGGGGGATGAGTTCTTGGATGGCTGTAATACTACACCAGGTTGCCTCAGTTGGCTCCGGTCCGCGCGGAGATTGTTTCGGCCTAGCTGAGGGTTTCCATCAACTTGTTGATTGTGCGGTTCATGTCCTTGTCGGAGCGGCGATGTTCGTCGATCTTGGCAATGGAGTGCATCACCGTGGTGTGATGCTTGTTGCCAAACTGACGGCCGATCTCGGGCAGCGACGCATCGGTGAGTTGTTTGGCGAGGTACATCGCAATCTGACGGGGCACGACGATCTGGCGTGAGTTGTTTTTCTGCTTGAGTTCGGCGACGCGCATGCCGAACTGCTCGGCCACGGTCTTCTGGATGAGATCGATGCTGATCTTGCGCACCTGGGTGTCGATAAACTGCTTGAGGCACTGCTGGGCGACGGCGAGGGTGATTTCGACGCCGTGCATGGAGCACCAGGCGATGAGACGGACCAGCGCGCCTTCGAGTTCGCGCACATTGGTGCGAACGTTGCTCGCGACAAAAAGGGCGACGTCGGTGGGGAGTTGGGTCTGTTCGGACTCGGCCTTTTTCTGCAAGATGGCGACCTTGGTTTCAAGATCGGGCGGCTGAATATCGGCGATCAGGCCCCACTCGAAACGCGAGCGAAGGCGGTCTTCGAAGTCGGCGAGCTCCTTGGGCGGGCGGTCCGAGGCGATGACAATCTGCTTCATGCTCTCGTGCAGCGTGTTGAAGGTGTGGAAGAACTCTTCCTGGGTACGCTCTTTGCCGGCGAGAAACTGAATGTCGTCGATCAGCAGGACATCCACATTGCGGAACTTGTCCCGGAAGCTGGTCATCTTCTGATAGCGGACACAGTCCACCATCTCATTCATGAATTTTTCGCCCGAGACATAGCAGATGGACGCGTGGGGCTGACGGCGCTTCACGTCGTGGCCGATAGCGTGCAGCAGATGGGTCTTGCCCATGCCCACGCCGCCGTAAAGGAAGAGCGGGTTGTAGGCTTTCGACGGGCGCTCCGCGACCGCTTGGGATGCGGCCACGGCAAATTGATTGCCGCTGCCGATGACGAAGGCGTCGAACTGGTAGCGCGGGTTGAGTTGCGAGGCGGTGTTCCAGTCGAAGCGGGACTGTTCCGGCGCGGGGCCGGGCAATCCGGAGGAACGCCGCGAGTTGGGTGCGTTGGAGTTGTGGCTGGGGACG
>Ga0224553_1000499_pt1 | contig 16810 bp, 18 predicted proteins | sample 714S21014metaG_FD_179897 | JGI IMG/M metagenome (GOLD analysis project Ga0224553, IMG submission 179897) | Peat soil microbial communities from Stordalen Mire, Sweden - 717 S2 10-14 | ecosystem: Environmental > Terrestrial > Soil > Wetlands > Peat | place: Sweden: Norrbotten County, Stordalen... | reverse complement strand
CCAGCAAATGGACCGGCAAACGCGCCGGGAACGCCTCCGCCTGCTGCTGGCGTTTACTACCAGCCGACGGGGACCGCGCCGGGACAGGGTGCAGCGCGGCCCGTGCCCGGAGGCCCGCCGGTGGTGCAGCCGGCGGATGTGAATATTCCTGCTGGATCGGAACTGGCCATCCGCATTAACCAGAACATCAGCGTGAAGCACACGGAGCCGGGCATGCGTTTTGACGGCGAGGTGGAGGATGGCTGGACGGATGCGAACGGCCGCGTGATCCTGCCCAGGGGCACGCCGGTGGAGGGCATCGTGGACGTGTCGCACCGGCGCGGACACTTCAAGGGCCGGTCGGTGCTGGAGTTGAGGCTGACGTCGCTGACGCTGAACGGGCAGCAGTATCCGCTGCAGACGCATGACATGCGGGAGTCGAAGAAAGGCAAAGGCAGGCGGTCGGCGGCGTTCATCGGCGGCGGCAGCGGGCTGGGCATGCTGATTGGCGGAATTGCCAGCGGAGGTACGGGACTGCTGATCGGCGGACTGGCGGGCGGCGGCGCGGGCACGGCAGCAGCCGGGTTGACCGGCAACCGCGACCTGGATATTCCGGCCGAGTCGATCGTGCACTTCAGGCTGGCGGACGATCTGACGCTGCAAGGGTAGGTTCGAGGCGCCAGGTACCAGGCGCCAGATACCAGGAGAAGGCCCATCCACGCGGAGGCTGGGCCTTCTCTGTTTTAGGAGAAGATCTGCCGGATCACCGCGGGCGCAAAACCTTCGTCAAAGTGGCATCGAACGGCATCACGGACGGCTTCTTCCAGCTCGGGAATGGAGTCAGCTTCGGTGAAGATGGAAGCGGACAAGGCGCGGGCCTCAGAGCCGCCCTCGGGACTCTCGGTCACTTCGAAGATGATCTCGCTGGATTTCATCGGGCCCTCGCGCTCTATGCTAAACGACGGGCGGTCAGAATTCACAAGAATCAGGGAAAGGCTTCTCCGGGTGGACGGGCCTTTCCCTGTTTTCATGGTCAGTTCAGGCGGCTTTGGAAGCGGGAGCGGATTGTTTGAAGAAGGCGAGCAGGTCGGCGTTGATCTCGTCTTTGAGGGTGGAACACATGCCGTGCGGGGCACCCTTGTAGATCTTGAATTGAGAGCCTTTGACGATCTTCGAGGAGAGCATGCCGGCGGCGGCGATGGGGACGATCTGGTCGTCGTCGCCGTGCAGGATGAGGGTGGGGACATCGAACTTCTTCAGGTCCTCGGTGCAGTCGGTTTCCGAGAAGGCCTTGATGCAGTAGTAGGCGGCGGGGAATCCGCACATCATTCCCTGCAGCCAGAAGGAGTGGCGCAGGCCGTCGGAGACTTTGTTGCCGGGGCGGTTGGCACCGTAGAAGGGCGCGCTAAGGTCCGTAAAGAACTGCGCGCGGTCGGCCTGGACGTTGGCGCGGAGTCCATCGAAGATTTCCATGGGAAGGCCGGCGGGGTTGGCGGGAGTCTTGAGCATCAGCGGCGGGATAGAGCTTATGAGCACTGCCCTGGCAACGCGGCTGGTGCCGTGGCGGCCGATGTAGCGGGCGACCTCGCCGCCGCCGGTGGAGTGGCCCACGTGGATTGCGTCTTTGAGGTTGAGGTGGTGGACGAGCTCGGCGAGATCGTCGGCGTAGGTGTCGAGGTCGTTGCCGTTGAAGGGCTGGCTGGAGCGCCCATGACCGCGGCGGTCGTGCGCGACACAGCGGTAGCCCTGGTTGACAAGGAAGTTCATCTGGTCTTCAAAGGCGTCGGCGTTCAGGGGCCAGCCGTGGCTGAAGACCACGGGCTGTCCAGAGCCCCAGTCCTTGTAGTAAAGCTCGGTGCTGTCTTTCGTGGTGAACATGCTCATGGTGCTTTCTCCTTGTGTTGCATGTGAAGTGACCGTTCGAGTCAGTTGGTCCCGGAAGTCTGTTCGGTCTGACGGACGTGCGGTGGGCTGGCTGCGTGCGGGAGCCCCGGAAGCACTGCGGGAGAGTAACCGGGTTGAGAAACCCCGGGGTTGAAGCTTACCAGAGGAACGTGAAAATGAGCTACGCGGCTCAGTGCGTTTTGATCGGATGGAATCCTCTTGCAGTGAGATGCAACGGCAAAGGCTAATCACAGAGTTCACAAAGGAAAAAGAGAGAGCACAGAGATTCCTCTTTCGCATACATCTCTCTCTGTGTTCTCTCCCTCTCTCTGTGAACTCTGTGATTCGCTTTGGGATTGCCTTATGGGAGTGGGGGGAGATGATTTGCGACCAGCGCTTTGGCCTGCGCGATCGTCTCTTCATCGCTGCCGAAGCCAGTAAGCCACTGGATTTCCGGGTCTTTGCGGAACCACGTAAGCTGGCGCTTGGCGTAGTTGCGATGGCCCTGAGCGACGAGGGCGACGGCCTGGTCGCGGGTGAGTTCGCCGCGCAGCACCGCAATGGCTTGGGCGTAGCCGAGCGAGGTGAAGGCGCGGCATTCGAATCCGTACCGCTCCACCAGTTGAGTAGTCTCCTCGACCAGGCCGCGATCGAACATTTCGTACGCGCGGCGGTTGATACGGGCATAGAGCACGGCGCGGGGCGGGTTGAGGCCGAGGCGCAGGATGCGGTAGCCGGTGAGGGCGTCGCGGCCTTGTTCCCATTGCTGCGTGATGGGCGCGCGGGCGGCGAGCGTCACCTCGATGGCGCGGATGACTTTGGGCGTGTCGTTGGCGTGGATCAGCGCGGCGGCGGCGGGGTCGAGGCGGGTGAGGATGCGGTGGAGGTGGGTGGGGCTTTTTTGTTGGGCGCGGGCGCGGAGCTTTTCGCGGAGGGGTTCGTAACGCTGCGGCGCGGGGAAGAGGCCATCGAGCAGAGCGCGTAGATAAAGCCCGGTGCCGCCGGCGACGATGGGGAGATGGCCGCGCTGCGTAATTCCGATTCCGACGATGGCTTCGCGGGCGAGACGGCTGTAGTCGCCGGCGGTGCAGGGCTGGTCCGGCTCCGCTACGTCGATCAGGTGATGGGGCACACGAGCGCGCTCGGCCAGGGTGGGCTTGGCGGTGCCAATCTCCATGCCGCGATAGACCGCGACCGAGTCGCAGGAGACGATTTCGCCCGCGAACTGTTCGGCGAGAGCGAGCGCAAGGGTGGTCTTGCCACTGGCGGTCGGGCCGGCGACGACGACCAGCGGCGCAAGCAGCGGCGCCCGATCTACCAAAGCCGCCACCAGCCCGCGGTGAAGGCGCGATGCAGCCCGGCGCGCAGGATGGCGAAGGCGATCGCGACGACGGCGAGCAGCAGCAGGCCGCGGACCTGGCGGCGACGTTCGAGGTGTTCGGGGATGGTCATGCGGGCCGTTGGTAGATCATTCTAGGCCAGGTCGGCTGGCTTGTCGGTAGAAAGCTTCCGGCGATCTTGGCGATGTGGGCGAACCGCAGGTTCCTTCGGCAGGCTCAGGACAGGCTCTTCGACTGCGGTCGCGTTGCGACCTTCGCTCAGGATGACAGCTTCAGAGACGCCCGGGATGACAGCTTCAGAGATGCTCAGGATGACAGCTTCAGGGAGGGGTGGGCGCGGCTACTGCTCGATCGGTATGTTGTAGAAGAATCCGACGCGGAGTTCCAGGTCCGGGCCGTGGAATTGCCGGGGCAGCGGCGGAAACTGGCCCTCGCTGATGATGGCGTTCCATGCGGCCCTGTCCAGCGGTTCGTCGCCGGAGGGGCTCTCCAGAATCATTTTTCCAATCTGGCCGTCGGGCAGGATGATGAAGCGGATCCCGGTGATGCCCTTCTTCAGCAGCGGCGGCTCGACCTCCTCCGGGATCAGGGGGTCCCAGTTGTGCTGGATGTCGTCGTGCAGCTTGCGCATGTAGGCGGAGAAGTCGACGCCCTGGGTGTCGGAGAGGATCTGCGCTCCAGCCTGCAGCGGACCCATCCTGCCGGGGGCGCCGACCTCCGCGCCGCTGCGGCCGCTCAGCGCGCCGCGCATGGCGTTTTGCAGGGCATCGTGGGCGCTCTGCGAGTTGGCGGCAATCCTCGGCTGGGGCGCGGCGGGCAGCGGCGCCTCGGGCGCATTGGGAGGCTGGGGCGCGGCCGGAAGCGGCGGCTGCGGCACCGGCGGTGCGGCGTTGTGCGCCTCCTGCTGGGGCTGCGGCGCCGGCGGCTGCGGCGTGGGCGGAGCGGTCGGAGTCTCGCGCGCCTCCTTTTGCAACTGCTCCATAGTCCTCTTATCGATCACCGGCCTGGGTGGCGCGGGCTTTAGCCTGGGCGTGGCGGGCGTCACCAGGGTCAGTTCCTGATCGTGCTCCTTCATCGCCGCGATGGGGTCCCTGTAGTACGGCTGGTGGAACAGGATGTGCGGGCCGTAAAAGAGGAACCACGCCACCGCCAGGCAGAAGATGGTGGAGATGTAGATGGATTCGCGGAACTGCGCGCGGGCGCGTTCGTCATCCAGCGCGTCCAGCAGGTGGATGATCTCGTGCTCTTCCAGTTCGCCGTAGCGGCTGGTGCGGACCTTGATCGTCGAGATGATCCGCGGCGGCCGCATCGGCTTCAGGCCGCCAGGCATCGGCGGCGGCGGCGTGACCTCCGTGGTCGCCTGGTCCCCCGCAGGTTCGTCGTCTCGGGCCGGTTTGGGGAACAATTCTAGGAAGGGCATCGGCACTTGTGGTTTGACGTTGGGCGGCTCAGGTTTGCTTCGGCGCAGAGAATTCCTGCGCTTACGGGTTGAACCCCGGTTTGCGCCGGATGAGTCGGCCCCCTCGTCATTTTCTCACCTTTGCGGCGGAAGTGGGCAGAAGGGCGTCCCGGAGGGGTTGCCCGGGGGAAGCTTGAATTCTATGTGGATCGACTAAGGCACGTCGGCGGTAGACTGGTCAGCGTATGCCGGATTCGCGGAAACCGCAGGACATTGCCCCGCCCCAGGAGATTGCTCTGCCTGGCGCGCAGTTCCCTGCCGGCACGCGGGTTGTGGTGCTTACCATCAGCGACGGCTGCTTCCACGGCGTGCGCAAGGACAAGTCAGGCCCGGCGGTGGCGGAACTGCTTGCAGCGGCGGGAGCGGCTGCGGTGGTCGCCGAGACGCTGCCGGATGAGGTCGACCTGATTGCCGCGACGCTGCGCCGTCACGCGGCCGACGCCAGCCTGATCGTCACCACCGGTGGGACCGGGCTGGCCGCGCGCGACGTTACTCCGGAAGCGACGCGCCTGGTATGCGAGCGGCTGGTGGAGGGCCTGGCGGAGCGGATGCGCGCCGCGGGACTGAAGCAGACGCCGCTGGCCGCGCTCGGCCGGGGTATCTGCGGGACCATCGCAAGCAACGGCGGCGCAAACAACGGGGGCGCAGGCAACGGCGGCGCCAGCACGCTGGTGGTGAACCTGCCCGGCTCGCCCGCCGGCGCAACCACGTCGCTCGAAGCCATCCTGCCGCTGCTGCCGCATGCGCTGGATCTGCTGGCCGGGCGGACCGGACACTGAGAGAGCTTCTAGGTACACCAAGGCTTTAGCCTTGGTTCTCTCTGCGCACAAATGAATTGGGGCTTCAGCCCCTGGGGTTTGAATTCTGTCCCGCCGGATTGCACAAGACCTGTTCGAGGAGCTGAGGTGGAATAGGGTCGAGGCTTTCCGCGAACCTCGTGTGGACATGGGGGTAGTCGGCGAAGTTCTTCCGCGAGGGGTTGTTGGCAATGTAGAGAAGCTGACTCCGAAAGTCACTGGCGTCCCGGATGCGATGCTCGTGATAGCCGCTGTGCCAAATCTCCCCATGCGATTGATTGCGTGCTGCAAAGGAGTAGCCTCCCTTGATGAACTGGATGCATTTGGCAGTGGATTGGTCAACGGCCGGAGTAATCAGAACGTGCACATGATCGGACATGACGACGAATCCATGAAGCTGGAAGCGTCCTTGAGCGCGATAGCGGAAAAGTGTGTCAAGAAAGAGTTCGGCGTTGGCGGTTCTCTGAAAATGGCGATGCTGTTGGAACGTGGAGATTGTGATGGCATACGTGCTCAGCTTCTGACGGATTGTGGCCATGGAAGAGAGCATACCCCAGGGGCTGAAGCCCCAATCCTGTTCTGCGCTGAGAGAGCCAAGCCTGAAGGCTTGGCGTACCTAGAAGCCCGGACTCTCCGCCGCCTGAAGGCTTGGCGTACCCAGAAGCAGCCTTCCACTGACAACTCGCAACCGGCGACGTAGAATCGGAAGGTTGTGACTATTCACCCGGTTGTTGCACTGCACAAGATCAACGCCGTACTGCTGGCCGCGCTGAAGCCGCTGGGAATCTGGGGACTCGGCGGCCTCGCCCTGATCGACTCGGGCCTGTTTCCTCTGCCGACGACCATGGACGGCGTGGTGATCGGATATGTCGCGGTCGACCACCGGAAGTTTTTGCTCTACTGCCTGATGGCGGCGGGGGCCTCGGCCTTCGGCAGCCTGGTTCCCTACTATGTCGGTCGCGCCGGCGGCGAGCTGTTTCTGCTGAAGCGCATCAACCGCGCGCGCTACGAGCAGTTGCGCGACCGCTTCGAGCGCCAGGATTTCATGGCCATCATGATTCCCGCCATGATGCCGCCGCCCATGCCCATCAAGCTGTTCGAGTTCGGCGCCGGCGTCTTCGAGATGAAGCCGCTGCCGTTCCTGCTCGCGATCTTCACCGGGAAATTCATACAGTTCCTGGCCTGCGCGCTGATCACGGTCTTTTACGGCCCTGAAATCGCCCATGCCGCCCGCCGCGCATTCCACGAGCACTTCGGAGTTGCGGTAGCGGTGCTGGCGGCGGTTGGGTTGGCCGTCGCCATCTATGTGCTGCTCAAGTTATTCGACAAGCGCCCGGACGCGGGGTTCCCCATCGAGCAGCCGGCAGCGGGCGAAGCGGCGATCGAGACCGAGGACGAGGACTCGACCCTGATCACATAGGCGGCGCAGCGACGTTTACAATGGCACCATGAACTATTACGGAGCCAAAGAAATCGCAGCCAGCTTTCGCACGGTCCGCAACAATACGCTGAAGATCGCCGAAGACATCCCAGAAGACAAGTACAGCTTCCGCCCGGCCGAAGGTTCGCGCACCGTCGCGCAGACGCTGATTCATATCTCCAACGTTCACAGGTTCGCGCTGGCGATCAACCGCGATCCAGTGCTTTCGACCATGGAAGGCTTCAACTTCATGGCGTTCCATGGCCCACTCGCGGCCAGCGAAGAGCAGCCCATGACCAAGGCGCAGATCGTTGCGCGCCTGACCGCGGGGGGCGAAGAATTCGAAAGCTGGGTCAAGACGCTGTCCGACGATTTCCTGGGCCAGGCGGTCGCCATGCCCATGGGCGGCGACCGTCCCTCGCGCACCCGCTTCGACATGCTGATCGCCGTGAAGGAGCATGAGATGCACCACCGCGGCCAGCTGATGCTGGTGGAGCGCATGCTGGGCATTACGCCGCATTTGACCCGCGACATGCAGGCACGCAGGGCCGCGATGGAAGCGGCAGCCAAGAAGAGTTAGTCGATTGCACGGGATCCTGCGGGACGCTTAGCCCAGCGGCAGGTCGTTGCTCTGGGCGGCGTGCAACATCTCCACCAGCTTGGTGGCCAGCGCGGGCAGGCCGAACAGCGCGCCGGCGGTAATCGCGGTCGAGACCAGGTCGTTGCGATAGAACGGAAGTCCCGCCACGTAGCAGGCTCCCAGCCCGGCCAGCGAGTGCGGATACATGGCCTCGAATCCTCCGCCGGCCCAGACCACAAAGTTGCTGAGCAGGAAGAACGAGGTGGCGGAGGCCAGCGTTCCCATTGCCACGCGCAGCACGCTCGGCTTCTGCAGGATGCCCATGCCCAGCAGGCAGACCGCCGCGTACCACACCCAGGTGACCAGGTATCCGCGCAGCAGGAAGGGATAGCCGAAGGCGTAGACGGTCAGGTAGTAGTCGGTCGCCATCAGGACCGCCAGCGCGGAGGCAAGTTTGGCCGCGGTGGTCCAGTGGAAGCCGCGGGCGGTAGAGCCTTGGCCCGCGCCCATCCTGGAGCCGAAGAAAAGCAGGCCGCCGCCGACCGCGGTGAAGTTCCAGTTCACGGCGTGAAAGGCGTGGGGGAGGATGCGGCTGAGAACGGCGAGCAGCAGAACGATGTAGGCGAGCATGCAGAACCTCTGACGGGAGTTTGGCGTGCAGGCGCGCAGCCGGACGAAGGAGCAAAAGCCTGCAAACTTCGATTCTCGGTCTTCGCCGTCGCGAGGTCAAGGTGACAGGCTGACAGCGGCAGTTGGGAACGGACAATTGCCTCAGGCCAGTCCGGAGCCGCTGGCCAGCAGCGAGTGCAGGGTCATGTCGTCGAGGAAGGCGATCTCCAGGCGGAGACAGACAATCTGTCCGAGTTCCGCAATCATCCGCATGTGCCTGCGCCGCAGGCAAAGTTCGGTGAGAGCTTCGTGGCCCGTGCGCGTCAGTTCAACCCCCGTCCCAACGATTGCGGCATACAGGTCGAGCACGTCGCGCAGTTGGGCTTCGACGCGGAACTCCAGGCTGGACGGCGAAAGCGTCTTGCGCTCCACCACCCATCCCCCGCAGTTTGCAAAGGCCGCGGTAAGATCGGCGATCAGGGTGTGCCGCTGTTCGTAGGTGAAGGCCTGGATGTCAAGCGAAACCATGGAGTGGCGCGCCCCCGCGCCTGGATCGTGTTTGCCCCTGGAGTATGTATCGGAGCGACCGGCCAGAGTCGTGAGTTTTGCGGTACCGAGGGCACGTTACTACCAGTTGCTAGTTGATAGTTGCTAGTTGCTAGTTGCTAGTTGTGAGTTGTGAGTTGTGAGTTGTCGGTTGTCGGTTGTCGGTTGTCGGTTGTCGGTTGTCGGTTGTCGGTTGTCGGTTCGGGGTTCGAGGACGGGAACCTACCCGGGTTGCCTGGAGTTTCTTTCAACGAGCAACCTAGCAACTATCAACTAGCAACTATCAACCCGCCTTCAGTCTTCCATCACCACCACGGCCAGCGCGGTGTCGCGGCTGTGGGTCAGCGAGAGCGAGACCCGCCGGATACCCAGCTCGCGGGCACGTTCCGCCGCGCGGCCCCTGAGTTCAAGCAGCGGCCTGCCGCCGGGCTCGCGCGTCACTTCCAGTTCCAGCCAGCCCACGCCGCGGCTGATCCCGGTGCCCAGCGCCTTGGCGCCGGCCTCCTTGGCGGCAAAGCGGGCGGCGAAGCTCTCGGCGGCCTTCTTCTGCTTGCGCCGGCAGTAGGCGATCTCGTGCGGGGTGAAGACGCGCGCCAGGAAGCGCTCGCCGAAGCGCTCGATGCTGTGCGCGATGCGTGCGATCTCCGCCAGGTCCGTGCCCACGCCGACGACCATCGCGTTCCTCCCAGCCACAACTTTACCGTACGAGAGGGCCGGAGAAACGGAGAAGAACAAGGGCCCTGGTGGGTGCGGATTGCGGGCGGGGGTGGTACCCTCTTTTCAAGCTCAAATTGCCGCTTCGCCGCGCGACCGGTGCGGGTTCGCGAATCGGGGATTGAGGAGGTTTATGCCCAGCCAGCAAGAGGTGCGATGGTCGCAGCTGAAGATCGGAGTGATCGTGCTGGTGTCGGCGGTGATTCTGACGACCCTGCTGTTCCTGATGACGAGCGCGTCGGGGCTGGGGGTGTTCGCGCATAAGCTGACGGTGACCTCGTATTTTGCCAACGCCGGCGGGTTGAAGGTGGGTGCGGCGGTGGACTTGGAGGGGTACACCATCGGGACCGTAAAGACCGTCAGCGTGGTGACGACGCCGGAGCGCAAGCTGACCCCGGTGCAGGTGGTGATGAAGATCAACGGCAAGTACCAGCCCAGCCTGCACACCGATTCGGCGGCGGCGCTGTCGACGGTCGGCATCCTCGGCGATACGGTGGTGGACATCAACAGCCGAACGGCGACCGGGCCAATGCTGCAGGACGGCGATGAACTGAAGACGAAGGAGCAACGCAGCGTTCAGGAAATAGAGAACGAGGGGGAGGCGGCACTCGACCAGTTCACCACGATGCTGCAGAAGGCGAACAGCATCGTCGACAACCTGCAGGCGGGCAAGGGCACGCTTGGGCAGTTCATGACGAACCCGGACGTTTACAACAAGGTCAACGCCACGATGGACGAGGTCCACACGTTGTCGGTGAAGATGAACAGCAGTGACAACTCGGCGGGCAAGTTCTTCAACGACCACGCCGAGATGTACGACAAGATCAATGACATCATCGCCAAAGCTGACAACATCACCAACGATTTGCAGAACGGCAAGGGTTCTGCCGGCAAGTTTCTGAAGGATGAGTCGGCCTACAACAACGCGAATGATTCGCTGAAGAGCATCAAGGCCATCCTGGCCGACGCCCAGGCCGGCAAGGGCACAGCCGGGATGTTACTGGAAGACCCCGAGACCGCGAAGAAGCTGAGCGATTCGCTGACCAAGGTGGACGATCTGCTGACCAGCGTGGACGCGGGCAAGGGGACCGTCGGCAAGTTGTTCAAGGACGATACGATGAACACCAACATCAACAACTTCCTGACGAGTTCCACCGACCTGGTGACGGCGATCCGCAAAGACCCGAAAACGTATCTGTCGATCAAGCTGCATATCTTTTGAAGGCAGGTGCGAGGCACAAGGTACGAGGTACGGGGCGGCGGGAGACCAGTGACCTTGTGCCTGAAGCCGCGTTCCGGCCTGCCAACTGTTTCCCCCCGAAAGTGGCGTAAAGTCGCCGCAGCTTCTACAATGAGCGTTAGGTTTCGTATTCCCACAAAGTTGCTCGCAGCACAGGGCGCGTCGCAGTCAGGACCGCCGGCGAGGATTAAGGAAGCGCATGACGTTGAGCAGGATTGGCCGGATTTCAAGGGCCCTCGTAGTATCCATGGCGGTAGTGCTGGGAATGTCGGCGTGCGGTGGCTACACGGTCGGCTTCATGTGGGTTCTCGGCACGCAGTACAACCAGATCACCGGACTGAAGGTCGACGACTACACCGGGAACCTCACCCAGATGGTCGGCTCTCCGTACCCCTCCGGGGGCTCCGATCCGGTGTCGCTTGTCGTGCGGGTCGGCGGGAACTTTGTTTTTGTAGTCAATCAGGGGACCTTCAACAGCCATGGCGTCAGCAATGGCGACGGCAATGTCTCCGTCTTCGCCGTGGGCGAGGATGGCATCCTCACCTTCCAGGAGTCCTACTCGACATCGGGTAACTCGCCGGTGTGGGCGGTAGGCGACGGCACGGGCAGCTATCTCTACGTCCTCGATTCCCGCTCTCCTGCGTACGGGACGGTCACCAACGGCGTCACCGACCTGAACGGCGACATTACCGTCTTCCAGGTGGACGGCAGCACCGGCCGCCTGCAACTGGTGCCCAACCAGCTGATCAAGAACGCCCAGGGCCAGCAGTTGACTTACTTTGAGGTAGGCCCCAGTCCCACCATGATGCGCACTTCCGGCGCCTGCGTGTTTACGCTGGATTCCGCCAACCAGACCATCTTTCCCTATGGGAACGGCGGCGGTGGCCAGTTGGCGCTCGAGCCAAACTCGGAGATTCAAGTTCCCACCGTCAACATGACCTCGATCAACATACTCGGGAACAGCGTCTACCTGACGGATGCGGCGCCTACGTCATCCTCCACGGGGGGGCTGATCTATCCCTACTCGGTGGGCGGGAATTGCAGCCTGATTCCGAATGCCGACGGCGCGGTGGCCAACCTGCCGCTGACCTCCGATCCTGTGTACAGCATGACCGATGCGAAGAACAAGTTTGTGTATGTGCTGAACCACGGCACCACCAACGGGAATAACGCGAACAGCACAATCTCGGCGTTTGTGATCCAGACCACCGGCACGCTGGTGCCGATTTCGGACCCGCAGAATCCTTATCCGGTCGGCAATGGGCCGGTATGCATGGTGGAAGATCCCTCGAACCAGTATGTGTACACGTCCAACGCCAACGATGGGACGGTGACCGGAAAATTCATCAACCAGAACACCGGCCAACTCTCTGACCTGGCGCGCGGCTCGGTATTCCCGACCGGCGGCCTGGCGACGTGCCTTGCCGTCAGCGGAAACGTTGATTAACCGCCGAGCCGCAGCAGCGCAGGTCGCGGCAGGCGGACCAGCCGTGGCCGCCGCGGGACTGGGGACAGACCGGACCAAGGCGGCGCCGGCCTTTCCCGGACGGATGATGGGCGGAAACTTGCTTGCCTTTGGAGATGTGGGAGCTATTGAATCGCATGACGCGTAAATCCATGGGCCGCGCCGGTTTGGCCTCGATATTGTCTCTGGCGATGGCGCTCGGCGTGACTGCCTGCAGCAACGACTACACCGTGTCCTATGTCTACATGGCGACCTCGAGGACGCTGCCCCACGGGCTCATCAACGCCTATCAGGTTGACTACCAGAGCGGATACCTGCTGCCGATGAACGACTCGCCTATCGACGCCGGCGGGCGCGACACGGTGGGCCTGGTGGTCGCACCCAACCAACTGTTCCTCTATACGGTCAACAACTTCGACTCCAACGTGGTGGAGTTCGCCATCGGGACCGACGGCAAGCTGTACCCGCAGAACACCTATAACATCACCGGCAGCCTGCCCACGGCGGCGGCCATCGATGCGGCGGGCAAGTTCCTGTACGTCACCTTCACCTACCAGAACAACGCCAACGGCACAGAGCTGTATACGCCCGCCAACCCCGGCCCCGGCGGAATCACCGTTTTCCCGATCAAGCAGGACAACACCTTGGGAGCGCCTGTGGCGACGGTCAATGTGGGCAGGAATCCCATGGGCATCTACGCCAGCGCCACGGGCGGCTATGTTTACGTCATCGATCAGGATTCGGCCGAGAGCGCCAATCTGCTGGGCTTCGCGGAGAACCCCGCCACCGGCGCGCTGACACCGCTGTCCGGGGTCACCATCAATCCCGGCAACGTCCCGTCGACCGGCTATATCAGCGGGCCGAATCCGGGCGGCATCCTGGGCGACTCTTCGGGAGCGCACCTTTACGTCACCGACCAGACCAATAACGTCATCGCGACCTACTCGGTTGCCAACGGCATTCCCACCTTGCTGGGCACCTCCCCAACCGATGCCGGACCCATGGGCATGGCCTTCGACCCCAGTGGCAAGTTTCTTTATGTAGCGGCATACACCGCCAACGTGATCGACGGATTCACCCTCGCCGCAAACGGCGTGCCCGTGCGCTCCACCGTAGCGGCCAGCGTGCAGGCGGGCACAGGACCAACCTGCGTGTCCATCAGCGGCGCACCCACCAACACCAACACCAGCCACGCAGTTTACCTGTATGCGTCGAACGCGCTCAGCAACAACCTGACCGGTGAGCAGTTGAATCCGCAGGATGGCAGCCTCGAGCAGATTCAGAGAACTCCGTTTGGCGGCAGCGCTCTGCCCAGCTGCGTAGTCACCGCGCCGGCTTTTCCGCAACGGAACTACTAGAGGGTTTGGTAGAGGCTTGAGCGTCGAATCAGATTGGACCCCGGGGACGCCGGGCAGCAGGATGGATTAGATTTTCAGCAGGCGGCCCAGAGCCGCCGGGACGAAGGAAACACATGAACCTCTCTAAGATCAGCCGCACGGCGTTGGCCTCGATCGTCTCTCTGGCGATGGCGCTCGGCCTCTCGTCGTGCTCCCTCGATTACGTCGTTGGCTACGTGTACGTCACCACCGCCAAGACCAGTCCCGGTGTTATCGACCAGTACGCCATCGACTTCCAGTCGGGAGCGCTGTCCTCGATCGGCACACCCATCGCCGCCGGCAATAACCCGGTCCGGCTGGTCGCCGCGCCCAACGGCCGCTTCATCTACGTCATCAACCAGGGCGATTCCACGGTGCAGGAGTTCGCCGTGCAGGGCGACGGAACCCTGGCCTCGAAGAACACGTACAACACCGGCTCCACTCCCACCGCAATTGCCATCGATCCTCAGGGCGCGTTCCTGTACGTCGCTTTCAGGTACCAGGCCGGCTATTCGGCCACTACGCCGGGTCCGGGCGGGGTGTCCATCTTCCCGGTGAATGCGGACAACTCTCTGGGCACGTCCACGACGCAGAACGTCGGCAACAATCCGGTAGGCATTTCGGTCAGCTACTTCAATCACTTCGTCTACGTGCTCGACCAGGAGACGTCGATTAACCCGCAGATCCTGGGCTTCTCCCAGAACACCGCCAACGGCGCACTGACCCCGGTCCCCGGCACCACCATTGCCACTGTGGCGGGCAAGACCGTAGCCATGGGATACGCCGCCGGCGTGGTGCCCAGCGCCATCGCCGAGGAGCCGACCTCGCGCTTCCTCTACGTGACCGACCAGGCCGCCAACCAGTTGATCGGCTACTCGGTGGCGCCCAACGGCGCCCTGACGGCCATGGTCAACGGGCCCTTCGCGACCGGCTTGTTCCCCGTCAACCTCACCATCGACCCCACCGGCACGCTGATCTACGTCATCAACTACAACTCGAACGCGGTGCAGGGCTACATGATCAACCTGGGCACCGGCGCTCCATCGGGCGCGGTTGGCGCGTTTGCCACCGCAACCGGCGTGGGGCCGACCTGCGTGTCCATCGATCCCGCGCTGGGCACCAATCTGTACGTCTCCAACAACCTGGACAACACGGTCACCGGCCTGAAACTGAGTCCGAATACGGGCGGCCTGGTCGGCGACCAGAACTCGCCGTTCCTCGCCAATGGCCAGCCCACCTGCCTGACCACGGTGCCCAACGGCGCGCACGCCTCCCAGATCATCACGCCTTAGAGGCAGCTGTCAGTTCTCAGTTCTCAGTGCGCAGTTGTCAGGGAACAGAGAACAGCGACCGGTGGCCTACTGATGGCCGCCGGTTCCGCGTTAATACTCTGAACTTAGAACTGACAACTGACAACTGAGAACGATCAGCTTACGCCGGCGCCTGCCGCCCCAGAATCGCCTTCCTTGCCGGCCCTTCCACCAGGTACATTGCGGACACGGCCAGCACCAGCGTGGCGGCATAGGAGATCCACGGGTCGTACGCGGCCAGGTGCAGGCGCTCCGGCACGTGGTACGTCCTGAGCATATTGATGAAGTTGAAGTGCAGCAGAAACAGCGCATAGCTGGCCCGGCCCAGCAGCATCAGCGGCCGCGTGGAGAAGATGCTGGCGATTATGTTCTGCCCGCTCAGACCCACCGTCAGCGCGGCAAACAGCGGCAACAGCAGGCCGCCGTGCATCAGGATGTAGGGCACGTGGGCGACCGCCGTGGCGAAGAACGCAGCCAGCGCTACCAGGCTGGCGCACGCCACCAGGGTGCGCTGGCGCGTGGTCAGCACCAGGCCGGCCTGCAGTTTGCCCAGCGTAACCCCGGCCAGGAAGGTGCAGATGTAGGAGAGCGGAGTGTACTTGAGCATGCGCAGCCAGAAGCCGTAGCTGTAGCGGTCGATCGGCCCGGCCAGGTGGTCCGGATTCAGGAAAATGTAGAGCGTGTGCGGCACCAGCCCCAGCGCCCAGAGTCCCAGCAATAGCGCAATCAGGCGGCTGGGAGCCTTGGGCCACGGCAGCCGGATCAGCCAGGGGAACGCCGCGTACAGCACCACTTCGCAGGAAAGCGTCCAGGCCACCGTGTTCCAGAAGGTTGCGAGCATGGGGCTCCAGCTTTGCAGCAGCAGCGGCGTCAGCACCAGCCCGGTCAGGAACTGGCTGTGCGAGCGCGCATGCCACTCCGCCTCCAGCATGGTGAACGACAATGCCAGCGACAGCAGGTAAATGGGATAGAGCCGGGCAAAGCGCGCGCGCCAGAACTGACGCTTCTTCAGCGTCTGCGAACGGTCCGCGTAGTTGTAGGAAAGGACGTAGCCCGACAGCAGAAAGAAGAAGCCGACGAAGACATACGAGTTGTTGATGACCGGGTAGAAGAACTGCATGTGCGGCGGCGTGAAGTGGAACAGCACGATATTGCAAGCCAGCAGCGTGCGCAGACCGGTCAAGGCGGGTAGCTGCGGCTTGCGCGCTGCGGCGCCCGCATTCGCGGAGGCTGGGACAGGGGCGTCGAGGGGCATCAGGGCGTCAGTCACTCTATCCAGTTTAGATGGCGTCGGGGCCGGCGAGTTGTCAGTGGTCAGTTTCCCCGTCCTAACAACTCACAACTCACAACTGACAACTGACAACTGACAACTGACAACTGACAACTAGCAACTGCCTTACGGCGTTACCAGCGAACCCAGCGGCTCGCCCTGCACCACGCGCACGATGTTGCCGGCCTCGCGCATGCTGAACACCATCATCGGCATGTCGTTGTCGCGGCACAGCGAGACGGCGGCGGCGTCCATCACCCGCAGGTTCAGGCGCAGGATGTCCCCATAGGATATCTCCGGGAACTTCACCGCGTCGGCATTCAGCTTGGGGTCGGAGGTGTAGATGCCGTCCACGGAGGTCGCCTTCAGCAGGATGTCCGCCTTGATCTCCATGGCGCGCAGCGAGGCGGCGGTGTCGGTGGAGAAGAACGGGTTGCCTGTGCCCGCGGCGAAGATGACGACCCGGCCCTTTTCCAGGTGGCGGATGGCGCGGCGGCGGATGTAGGGCTCGGCGACCTGGTGGATGGAGATGGCCGACATCACGCGGCAGTTGATGGCCAGTTTCTCGACCGCGTCCTGCAACGCGATGGCGTTGATCACGGTGGAGAGCATGCCCATGTGGTCGGCGGCCACGCGGTCCATGTCGATGGCCTGCTGGGCCACGCCGCGAAAGAAGTTCCCGCCTCCCACCACGATGCCCATCTCGCAGCCCAGCGCATGCACCGAAGCGATTTCGGCGGCTACTTTGTGAATGAATACCGCGTCGATGCCGAATCCGGCGCCCGCGGCGAGGGCTTCTCCAGAGAGTTTGAGCAAGACTC
>Ga0224553_1000496_pt1 | contig 16886 bp, 18 predicted proteins | sample 714S21014metaG_FD_179897 | JGI IMG/M metagenome (GOLD analysis project Ga0224553, IMG submission 179897) | Peat soil microbial communities from Stordalen Mire, Sweden - 717 S2 10-14 | ecosystem: Environmental > Terrestrial > Soil > Wetlands > Peat | place: Sweden: Norrbotten County, Stordalen... | reverse complement strand
ATCCTGAAGTACGCGGAGAACTACCTGGACTACGTCGCCATCTACCTGAAAGAAACCGAGTAGGCGGTCTCGCCGGACGACAGAGGACAACAGAAAAGCCCCGCTTGCAAACGGGGCTTTCTGGTCAGTTTGATGCGCAGCGTCGAATGCTGCCGTTAGTGTGACGCGGCTGCGATGATGGCCGACGCGATGATGCCGGTGGCCACGGCCGCCAGAACGTAGTTGCCGTCCACCTCGCGCCACTCGTAGCCGCGCGGCGGGGCCTTGAGGTGGTAGGTTTTGTAGTCCACGGCCTCGCCGCGGGACCAGTCGTCCTTGTTCATGGTGTAGCCCTTCTTCCACTCGTCGTGCTTGACGTATGACTGGTGGTGGGCGTCGGCCGCGGCTTGATTGTCATGGTGGTCGTCCTGCGCGATCGCCACGCCGCTGAAAAGCACTGCGGAGAGGGTGGAGAGAGCTGCAAATTTGCTGAATCGGTTCACGGTTTACCTCCAGCTATTCTTAGATGCGCCCCCGCACCACTTGAAATGCCCGACAAGAACAAAAATAAAGGTGGCGGAAATTGCATGCGCGTCGAAAGGTTGCCTGGCGGTTGGCCGGGGCATCCCCACGCCGCGCCGGCAGCGAAGAGCCCCGCGCCGGCGGACCGGTGGGCGGGGCTTCTCACGCAAACCGAACAACCCAGAAGGCTAGCGCGTCCTGGGCGCTGCGACGACCAACCGGATGGAGCCGGTCGAGGACGCGGCCATGACATAGTTGCCGTCCACCTGGCGCCATTCGTAGCCGCTCGGCGGCGCTTTCAGGTGGTTGGAGCGATAATCCACATGGTCGCCGCGGCCCCAATCCTCATGCTTCATCTGCGCGCCGTTCTTCCACTCGGGGTGATGGACGTAGGCGTGGTTGTCATGAGCGGCGGCGGCGCTGGGATCCTGGTGCTGGTGGTTGTCCTGCGCGAACGCCGCTCCGCTGCAGAGCACTGCGGAGAGCGTCGAAAGAGCTGCAAACTTTCCAAGTCGATTCACAAATTTACCTCTGATGGTTGAGATGCAAACGCATCGCGCGCAACCTGGCGAAGACATGAATATTACACAGAGCGGAGGACGCGCTCGGAAGCGGAGCGAACCAGGTCGCGGCTTTTCGCTACACTGGAGGCTCATGTCAACGCAACCCAAGCCGTCCAACCCATTGAAAGCAGTGCGCGGTACCCGCGACCTGCTGCCGCCCGAGACCGCCCTCTGGAATCGCATCGAGCAGACCGCGCGCCAAGTCTTCAGCCGCTACGGCTTCGGCGAGATCCGCACGCCCATCTTCGAGGCGACCGAGCTCTTCGCCCGCGGCGTGGGCGAAGAAACCGACATCGTCTCCAAGGAAATGTACAGCTGGGAAGACCGCGCACGCGCGCAGAGCGAGAAGGCGCAGAGCCTGACGCTGCGCCCGGAGAACACCGCCGGCGTGGTGCGCGCCTACATCGAGCACAAGCTGGGCGAGACCGGCGACCTGCAGAAGCTCTACTACATCGGGCCGCAGTTTCGCCGCGAGCGGCCGCAGCGGGGACGCTATCGCCAGTTCTGGCAGATCGGCGTCGAGGTGCTGGGACCGGTGTCGAGCGGGTCGGAGTCGCCGGTGCGCGACGCCGAGGTGCTGGAGATGCTGGCCACGCTGCTGGACGAGCTGGGGGTGAAGAACTGGCGGCTGGAGCTGAATTCGGTTGGGTCTACGGAAGACCGCAAGCGCTACGACGCGGCCCTGCGCGCGGCGCTGGCGCCGGTGAAGGCGCAGATGTGCGAGGACAACCAGCGCCGGGCGGAGACGAATCCGCTGCGCGTGCTCGACAGCAAAGAGCCCGCCGACCAGGAGATTATCAACGCACTGCCGAAGATCGCGGACTTTCTGGATGACTCATCGCGGGAACATTTTGCGGCGGTGCGGGCGGCGCTGGACGCTTGCGGCGTGCCGTACACGGTGAACCCGCGCCTGGTCCGCGGGCTGGACTACTATACCCGCACCACCTTCGAGTTCACCGTGCCCTCGTCCTCCGATCCGGCCAGCGGCCTGGGCACGCAGAACGCCCTGCTCGGCGGCGGCCGCTACGACGGCCTCAGCGAGATGCTGGGCGGACCGAAGGCTCCGGGCATTGGCTTCGCCATTGGCGAGGACAGGCTGGTGCTGACGCTGCAGGCCCAGGCGGAAGCGGCTGCGAAGGCCGCTGATGAATCAAGTGCGGGTGCCCCAGGCCTGGCTTCTCAGACCTGGGTTCAGATTCCCAAGCTCGACGCCTACATCGCGCCCATGGGCGCCGAACGCAACGCCGCCGCGCTGGCCCTCGCCCGCGAACTCCGCCGCGCCGGATTATCCGTCGAAGTCGGCGACGGAACCTTCCGGTTGAAGAAGAGCTTCGAGGCAGCGGATAAAGTCGCGCGCCACATCGTCATCCTGGGCGACGACGAACTCGCTACCAACACCGCCACCGTCAAGACCTTCGCCACCGGCGAGCAGGTGAAGGTGGCGCGGGGACAGCTTGGGGAGTTGCTCCGGGCCAAAGGGTAGTCGCAAGGGAGCTGGAGCAGACGGTCCGCACGCCTCTACACAGCTAAGACCGATTCTTCAGGATTACTTCGCCTCAAATTCAGGCGAGGTGTAGGCGATCTTGCCGCCGACGATGGTCATCACGCTGTGGGTTGAGGGCAGCTTATCCGGGGTCGCCGTCATCACGTCCTGCGAAAGCACCGCCAAGTCGGCGAGCATGCCCGGGGCAAGCGTCCCCTTCGTTTTCTCCTCGAACTCGGCGTGGGCCGGACCCGCGGTAAGAATCGAAAGCGCCTGCTCGCGCGAGATGGATTGCGGATTGCCCGGCTGCGTCATGATGCCGAACATGAAGAACGGCGCCATTCCACCATCGGAGCCGTAAGCCAGCGGAATTCCCGCGGCCGTCAGTGCGTGAAAGGGCCGTCCAGGCCGCGGTTGCGCAATCACGATCCCATACTGCCTGGCGAGTTCCATGCGCGCCGGGGTGGTGAATCCGTCGCCGTGTTCGAACCGCACCCGCAGCGGACGCCAGCGCTCCGCAGGCGCGAGCTTCTGCATCTCCGCGAGCACTTCGTCGGTCATTGCATCGCCGACGATATGCATCATCAACTGATCCTTGCCGGTCAGGGCGATCTTCAACTGCGAGTCGATGAAGTCCACACTGAAGTTGGGACGGCCGCGCCAGCCCGGACGATCCGGATAGTCTGTGGTCTGGAAGGCGAGTTCGCCGTCGTGCGGCGTTCCGTCGAGCACCCACTTGACGCCGGCGACACGAATCAGCGGAGTAAGCTGCTGCTCCCCGGAGCCGAGCTGCTCGTGATTCAACGCGTCTTCCTCGGGAAATGGAAAACGCATGATGCGCAGGCGCAGCGGCGTGTTCGCCTGCACAAAAGCTTTTTCCAGGTCGCTCAGCTTCTGATTCGAAGCCATCACCTGCACCGTCGTCACACCCTGCTCCAGCCGGTGCTGCGCATACACACGAAGTTCGGCGATCTCCGCAGGCGTGACGCCGGCCTGCGACGAAAGCCGTTGCCGAATGGCGTTGCCGGTATTCTCCTCCAGCAACCCAGTCAGGTGCCCGTCGGCGTCGCGGTCGTAGCGGCCGCCGTCTATATCCTTGACGTCGTCCTTGATGCCCAGCTTGCCGAGCCCAGCCGTGTTCAGAACGATGCCGTGACCGACGTAGGATTCGAGCATGACCGGATGGCCGGCAGCAGCGCGGTCGAGCGCGACACGCGCGTCTTTTGGATGCACGATGGGTTCCCGGCCAACGTCGCAGACGATCCACACGCCGGACGCGGCGGTAAGCGCAGCGGCATGCACCGCATCCGCCACTTCATCGATGGATGGGTTGGCGGGCGGCAGAGTCTGCGTATGTGCTTCGACGCCAAACGGAGCGCCGCCGACGTGATCGTGCGCGTCGTTGATGCCCGGCATTGCCATGCGTCCATGCAGATCGACGATCCGGGTATGCTTGTCAGCGGTCGCGGTGAGCGCTGCGTCCGTGCCGACGGCAAGCACCTTTTCGCCTTCGATGGAGACGGCCGTAACCCAAGGATTCGCAGTGTCGCCGGTGAAGATGTGGCCATTGGTGAGGATCAGGTCCGGAGTAGCGCCAACAGCGCAGAGTGGCATCAGGCAGACAAGCAGGGCGACGCTGGTCTTCGCGGTCAGCTTCATTGAAGGGTTCTCCTGAGAGGGTCGTTTGAGTCTAGCGTATCTCAGCCGGCCTGGCGAAACGGCGCTCGAGCTGGAACGAACCACCTTCGTCTGGTGTCTATAAGGTTGGACACCCATGCTGCGCAGGAACTTCCTCGGCGGCGCGTTCGCGGCAGCGGCTCTTGCGGGCCACGCGCGAGTGCGCGACTCGGGCACGAAGCTGGCGGAGGCGGCGAAAAAGCAGTTGGGCGTGACCACCAGCTACGATCCGAACTACACGAAGATCGCCTATCCTAACGGCGATGTGGCACGTACGACCGGCGTCTGCGCGGACGTGGTGGTGCGCGCGGCGCGCGACGGGCTGAGCCTCGATCTGCAGCAGTTGGTTCATGAGGACATGGCGCGCAATTTTGCCGACTACCCGACGGCCTGGCATGCGCGCTGGCCGGACGCCAACATCGACCACCGCCGCGTGCTCAACCTGGAGACGTACTGGCGGCGTGTCAACGCTTGCCTCTGGACCGCGAGCGGCAAGACCGCGGGCGACGCGTTCCCAGTGCCGATCGAGGTGGGCGACCTGCTGACCTGGCTGCTGGACGGCAAGCTTCCTCACGTCGGGGTCGTCGTGTCGGTGGGCTCCTGGGGGCCTGAGGTCGTGCACAATATCGGCGCGGGAGTACAAGAAAGTGAGCTTGCTGCGTTCAGGCAGACAGCGAAAGGTCACTATCGCTGGCCCTCTGCTTGACGTGTCTGCGAAATGTATACATAATGGCTACATGAGTAGTTCTGCCACAATCCGAAAGCCGCTGGGCGTTCGCGCTACTCCTGAGGAGCACGAACGAATCACCGAGGCCGCTCGACGGGAGCACCGCTCGGTCAATAGTTTCGTCCTGAGTGCAGCCCTCGAGGCCGCCGGAGCCAAGGGTGCGCCGCGCCGCCGAACGCCGGAAGAGGTACAGGCGGCCATCCAGCGGGCGCAGGAGTTGATGCGCCCGTATCGTCAGCCCGGCCGCTCGCTCGTCGACGAGTTGCTCGCCGAGCGACGTGCCGAGGCGTCGCGTGAGTAGATACGTTCTCGATGCCTCCGCCGTGTTGGCGCTTCTCGACGCAGAGCCTGGCGCGGACAAAGTGGCCACAGTCCTGATGGATTCGGCAATCGGCACGGTCAACCTTGCCGAAGTCCACACGAAGCTGGCGGAAAGAGGACAGTCCGGGCGCCAAGCATTGGCCGAGCTGCTCTCCGTCGCAGAAGAGGTTGTCCCATTCACGGAAGAGCAGGCCGCAATCACAGGTGCATTGAGGGCCTCAACCATGCACCTTGGCCTCTCGCTGGGAGACCGTGCATGTCTGGCCCTGGGCATTGCTCTCGGAGCCGAGGTCTACACGGCGGAGCGGGTCTGGGCTCAACTGCACCTGCCCTGCGCAGTCCATCTGATTCGCTAGACCCGCCAAACTTCGTACAATAGGAAGATCGTGACTTTAGACTTTCTGGGCAATTTGCAGCGGACGCAGATGTGTGGTGAGCTTCGCAGGGAGCATGCGGGGCAGAATGTCGTCCTGATGGGTTGGGTGAACCGCCGGCGCGACCATGGCGGGCTGATCTTCCTCGACCTGCGCGACCGCACCGGCATCGCGCAGGTGGTGGTCGACGAGAAGGTCGGCGCGGCGCACGACAAGGCCGATGCGGCGCGGCCGGAGTACGTGGTCGCCGTGAAAGGGCACGTCCGGCGGCGCGGTGCTGGTCTCGAAAATCCCAACATGCCCACCGGCGAGGTTGAAGTGGTCGCGGATGAGCTGTTGCTTCTCAATGAATCCAAGACGCCGCCGTTCTCGCCCGCCGAGGACGCCATCGCCAACGAAGAGGTGCGCCTGAAATGGCGTTACCTGGACCTGCGCCGCGTGGAGATGCAGCGGAACTTTGCGCTGCGCAGCCGCGTGGCGATGGCCATCCGCAACTACCTGGTCGGCGAAGGCTTCCTGGAAATCGAGACGCCGTTCATGACCAAGTCGACGCCCGAGGGTGCGCGCGATTACCTCGTCCCCAGCCGCATCCACGCCGGCGAATTCTACGCGCTGCCGCAGTCGCCGCAGATCTTCAAGCAGATACTGATGATCTCCGGCTTCGACCGCTACTTCCAGATCGCGCGCTGCTTCCGCGACGAGGACCTGCGCGCCGACCGCCAGCCGGAGTTCACCCAGATCGACCTGGAGATCTCTTTTCCCACGCAGGAAACGGTGTTTCGCGTGACCGAAGGATTCCTGACCGCCGCGTTTGCACAAGCTGATCCTCCGATCCGGCTGACCACGCCGTTCGTGCGCATGACCTACGACGAGGCAATCAAGAACTACGGCATCGACAAGCCGGATATGCGGCTGCCGGCGATGGTTTCGCTGACCGATGAACTGACTCCCGAGCTGCGCGAGCAATTGAAGATCGAGCAGGCGCTGCCGGTGCTGGGCTTCGTGATCCCGGAAGTCGGCGAGCTGAGCGGCACTGCGCGCAAGTCTCTGCTCAGCGAAGTGCGCGCGGGCTTCGGCGACTGCGGGCTGGACCTGCTGGATGTCGCGCGCCTGAAGACGAGCGCAGATTTTGCTCCGCTGGCTGCGGTGATCGAGGCGAAGCTCAACGGTTCGACTTCCCAGGTTCGACCTACGGTCGAACCTGGGGCACCCGGTTCCGTGGCGGATTTGATGGTAGTCGTCACGCCGAAGCTGGGCACGCCCACGATGTGGAACTACGATCCGCAGTGGATCTGGAAGCGCGTGGGCCAACTGCGGCTGCAGCTCGGCGCGAAGTTTGCCGACAAGCATGGGCGCTTCAAACAGACGGGCACGGAAGCCGACTTCAAATTCGCCTGGGTCACCGACTTTCCCATGTACGAGTGGAACGAGGAGACCAAAACCTGGGACGCGGCGCACCATCCCTTCACCTCGCCGCATGAAGATGACATAAAAGCTGGAAGGCTGACTTCAGACAAGGGCGCCGTGCGCGCGCTGGCCTACGACGTTGTGCTCAACGGCACGGAGCTTGGATCAGGATCGATTCGTATCCACCGCCAGGATGTGCAGGCGGAGATCTTCCGGTCTTTAGGAATGAGCGATGCAGAAGCAAAAGAACGGTTCGGATTCTTCCTGGACGCGCTGGAGTACGGCACGCCTCCGCATGGCGGCATCGCGCTCGGGCTGGACCGCATCGTCATGATCCTCGCCGGGGCCAGCAGCCTGCGCGAGGTCATCGCCTTCCCCAAGACGGCGAAAGCCATCGACCTGATGTGCGACGCGCCCTCGCACGCCACCGAAGCCCAGCTCCGCGAGCTGCACCTGCGCATCGCGCAGCGCAGCTAAGAGCGCAGCCAGTTCTCAATCCGTAGTCCCTTTACGCGTTTGAACTCACGCACGTTGTCAGTAACCAGGATGGCGTCCAGCGCGAGGGCATGCGCGGCGATCAGCATGTCATTCGGGCCGATGAGCTGCCCTCTCTTTTCCAGGTCTGCGCGGAGTTCAGCGTACACAATATCCGCCCCCACACCAAGCGAGATAACTCTTACGCCCGCGAGCAGCTCCTCGATACGCTCAGCGAGCCTTGTTGATTGCTTCTTGGCGACACCATATCGCAACTCGCATGCTGTGATGATGCTGACCAGTACCTCGTTTTCCGGATCGTCGGTAACGCGCTGGTGTTCTCGCGCGGTGCGCCCGCCCGGATTCTTGAAGATGTCAGAGAGTGCGTTTGAATCGAGTAGATAGGCGGCCATCAGAGGTCGAACGGTTCGACGGTCAGCTTATCGATTGGAGGCATAGCATCTTCATCCGGCAGAGGCTCCCACGTCTCAATCAATTCTCTGAGCGTCGGTTTCTTGACGGCCTCCACGATCAACCTGCCTTTGCGGTCGCGCGAGATCGTCGCTTCATTGCCGGGCAGCGCAAACTCGCGCGGAATGCGGATGGCCTGGCTTCTTCCATTGCGGAAGAGCCGGACGGAACGGGATTGGGGCGTGGTTGCCAGCGCGATAACCTCTTCCCCAGAGTATATGCCACGGCATAGGCCAAGGCAATCGCTTCCGCTAACGCACGATTTGGAACGTCCGCCGCCAGCGGGTGTCTGTGGCGAAATGGGTGAGGTGGCGGAGGAAGATGCTGGCCTGTTCCGCGAGCGTCGGATTGCCGTCCTCTTCGGGCGTGTCGATGGACCAGTAGATAAACAGCGGCCGGCCCACGAGGTTCTCGCGCTTCACGAAGCCCCAGTAGCGGCTGTCGAGCGAGTTGGTGCGGTTGTCGCCCATCATGAAGTAGCTGTCGGGCGGGACGACCAGGTCGTCACCATCGATGTGCTGCGGCAGTTCAAGACTCCACCGAGCGGTGACGCCGGGTACATTCCTGGTCGGGATCAGCGGGAAGTCATCGCGGTAGAGGTTGTAGTTGGCGGCGGTGGGCATGGCGGCATAAGGCTCGTGCTGCGCGACTCCGTTGACGTGGAGGACGCCGCCGCGCAGGTGGATGCGGTCGCCGGGGACGCCGACAACGCGCTTCACCAGAATGTCTTCGCTGCCGTCGGATTCGAGGATGGGCTTGTAGAAGACGACGGGCTCGCCGCGGCGCAGCTCGCGGTAGGGCAAAATGTGCGCCCAGGGCGAGGCCGGCACCAGGCTCACGCGGTCGACGACGTCGTGGTCGCCCACCAGAATGGTGCTGGCCATGGACGCCGAGGGGATTAAGAAGTTCTGCGCGATGAAGGCGTACACAAACAGAACGCTGATCGCCATGACGCAGAGCGAGGCAAAGGATTGCAGGCCGGTCTCCGGCTGCTGCGTCTTCTCGGTGGGCTTCGTCATCTGCGTTCCTTCCGGTTGCACTTCGGTCAGTTCATCCAGCGCTTGTCGTTGGGGTCCTTGCGCTCTTGGTCGGGGTCGATGTAGCGGCCTTCGTCGTCGAACTTCACTTTACGGCCCTGCTTGCCCATGTAGACCTCGAACTTGCGCGCGGCGCGGCGGCGTTTGGCGCGGTACCAGGCGTTGCGCATGCCAAAGATCTGCTCGCTGAATTTGAAGCCCAGGCCGCGGCTGGATGCGAACCTGAGGTAGAGATAGCCCGCGAAGCCGCCGCAGAGCGAAAGCAGCGCGGCGAAGGGGTCGCCGAAACGCAGCAGCAGCGCGAGGTCGATGACGATGAAGAGGGCGACCATGTACTTCGCCTTCATGCGGACAGGGAACGGGATGAGCCAGAACTCGAGATCCCCGAAGCGCACGCCGTAAACAATAAGGATGGCGAAGAGCGGACCACCGGCGCCCAGGCCCACCAGCGTTGGGGTGAGACGGAAGATGCCGGTAAGAGTGATGAGAGACGCCAGCAGCGCGCCACCGATGGCCGCGGTGAAATAGAACTCGCGGAACCAGCGGTGGCCGTAGGTGGCTTCCAGCGTGGAACCGAGCAGCCAGAGGAAGATATTGTTAATCACGAACCCGAGCAGCCCACTCTCGAAGAAGACATAGGTGAAGAACTGCCAGATCTGGCCCCGGAAAGCACTGTCCGGCTGCAGGAGGAAGTGGCGGGACATGTAGCCCGCGGCGCTGGGGGAGAGGACCAAGAGGAACCAGAAGCCGAGGAAGACGATGGTGTTGGCCAGCACCAGCGTGCGCACCATGCCCGAGAACGGCGGGAAGGTCATCGTGATGGAGTCGCTGCGCGCCATATTCTCCGATTCAACCCGCAAACCCGGCGTTCCTTCGCCGGAGCCGGTGCGATGCCCTGTCCTCCCTCCATTTCACCACATCCGGCGGGAGCGTCCGGAGCTGCCGGGCCGGTATTGTCAATGGCCTGTGCAGGTTGAAGCCCGCGGGCTGTGGGAATCGTCTCTCTTGACGCAGCGCCGCAGGCTACCGATACTATCGGTGGCGGGTGTGCCGAACGGCGTTCGCCCCAGAGCGTCCAGAGTCTGTTGTGGAGCGGTGGCGCACGAATGTTGTGGCAGAGTTGCAGAGGCAAACGTGGCCGGCGCGGTTTTTCCCATGGAAAAATCGGCTGGCATCGGTATCCTGGCGTTACATTTATCGTCAAAGTGTCGCTGGCGTCCGGCGGGCATCCCGCGGGCTGGCTCGATCTTCTAAGGTGCTTCGGAGGCTTCTACCATGGCTGTTGTTTGTCCTGAATGCGATAACCCAATTACAGTCGACGCCGACGAGGTGGAAGAGGGCGAAACCCTGCAGTGCGGCGAGTGCGGGCTCGAGCTGGAAGTGGTCTCGCTCGATCCCCTGGAGCTTGCCCCGGTGGATGTGACCGGCTATGACGATGAGGAAGACACGCCCGTCGCCGACGAGGATGAGGAATAGCGCCCGAGTGAACCACGCTCCACACTCTGATCCGCCCCGCCCAAGTCCGGGCCGCGTATCATCACAGGAATGAAGACTCTCGCCTGCCGCACCCGCTCCGTACGCCGCCTGTTCCGCTGCACGGCCCGCAGCACGGCTTTGCTGTGCTGCCTGGGATTGCCCGCCTCGCTGGCCCTGCCTGCGCCTCTGCTGCTGGCGCAAAAGCAGGCCGCCGACCGCGTGGTCCAGGGCAAGGTGGTGGATAAGGCCGACGCGGCAGTGAAGGGCGCCACCGTCTATCTGAAGGACGGCCACACCCTCTCGGTAAAGAGCTACGTCGCAGACGACGGCACCTACCGCTTCGGCCAACTGGCGCAGAACACCGACTACGAGCTGTGGGCGGAGTTCAACGGCAAGAAGAGTTCCGTAAAGAACCTGAGCTCCTTCGACACCCGCAGCACCTTCAACATCAACCTGAAGATCGACACCGCCAAGATCGACACCGCCAAGTAGCAGCAGGTTCCAGGAAAGGCCGCGATGAACCCCACGGAAGTTACCGTTTCCCGCACCATCCCGGCTTCGCCGGGCAAGGTATTCGGCGTATGGATGGACCCGGCCAGCCCCGGAAGTCCGTGGCATGGCTTGCCGCGCCTCGTCATCCACATGGTCAAAGACGGTCTTTTCTACTTCGTCATCGAGCACGAGGGCAAAGCCTGGGCTCACTACGGTCGCTTTTTGCGCATCGAGCGGCCGGACCCCGACAGCGCCGACAGTCCCGGCGTGGCCGAGTACACGTGGGTATCGGAGGCGACCTACGGCCGGGAGTCGGTGGTCACAATTGCCTTCCAGCCGCTGGAGGGCGAGACCGAGATAACGCTGCGCCACTCCAACCTGCCCGACGAAGCGATGGGACAACGCCACGAAGAGGGCTGGATGTGGATGCTGAATGCGCTCGCCGACCGCTTCTCCGTGCACGAAGAGGCGTAGCCCGCTTGCGGCAGCGCAAGACGGTGTGAGCGGCCTCTACGCTTCGGGCCGCCAACTTTCGATGCCTCTCCTAATGGTCATAGCCGAAGGGCCCTAGCCCATTTGCTCTTGCGTCGCGAGAAGCTTTAGCTGTCTCTTTCGGCACATAAGTATCGACTGCACTTTGTGCCTGTGGGTCGTCGAAGTAGATCAGAGCGAGGGCAATCGCGCCGCCGCATCCTCCCGCAGCCCTTTGGGACGCCGCAATGATGAGCGGTATCGACTCTTTGTCTTGAATCTGAGCCAAACCCTTCGCAGCTGTAGAAGCCATAGGGCAATTGCGGGACTGGAGGGCTCGCCGCAAAAGCGGAATTCCACGCGCGTCTCCGGTCTGTGCCAAATCCCATACTTTTCCCGGCAAATCGTACGTCGCATACTCACGAGCTGTCTCCGGGGAGACATTATGGGTATGAGCCCATGCTTGAAGTTCCGGGGTCGACTCCTTCATCATTAGCTTTCCTTGCGAATCGGAGAAGATTGAATCGGGCACGTCGCTGTCGACCGCGAGTGTCGCCTGCTCTAAGAGGTAATTCCAATAGGTATCGTCCTTGTCGCCGAGTCTCACGAGAGCATTGGCGATTTTGCTCCTGAAATCAACGTCGGTAGCACGTCTAAACTGCTCTTCGAGCGCCGGAACGGCTTGTACAGCTTTGGCGTGAGCAATGACTTCTACGTCCCACCCATCTGCCTCGCCTGACTTTACTCTTGCAATGGAAGTAGCGAGTTGATCAGATTGGCTCTGCGGTGCCTGACCATAGGTCGGGCGTGGCACAAGCGGGCACCCTAGAAAAAGGCACAGGGCAATCTTCGGGACCAAATGCGGGAGCTGTTGTGAATTCGACATTCTGTCATTCATTGGAAACCCTTTTGTCCATTTTGCGGTTCTCATTTTCAGTGCTTCACGCTGCCATGCATTCCTGCTTCGAAGCTGCGGCGGTCCAGCCGGGGCAGCGCGCGCGCTACCGGGTCGGGAAGGAGCGCGTAATGTCTGGCCTGAATCAGCATCTCCGGGACGCACCAGACGTCCTCCTCCGCGGTCATCCAGTGGCGGCTGTCCAGGCGCTCCAGGTTCACCGGCCCGGCGTAGGCGCGCAGCGTGCGTTCGCCGCGCAGGTTGTAGTAGTGCTCAAAGTAGCTGAGCGCCAGCTCGCGCAGGGTGCGATAGATGGGCGCGCGGAAGCGCAGGCCGGCGTAGTTGGACTTGGCAATGCCTCCCCACAGGCCGCGTTCGCGGTAGAGCGCCACGACGTGATCGTCGTCGCGCACGGCCTCCAGATCCATCAGCAGCGGCGGATGGCCATTGACGCGCAGGGCGGCAGCCGCCAGCAGCGCTCCCTCCAGGCAGTGTCCTTTGCGCTCGCGCAGCACGCGCCGCGGAGACAACGCCGTGTCCGCATACTGGTACGTCAGCGCGTCAATGAACTTCTGGATCTTCGCCGGCGTCTTCAGCGCGCGCAACGTGCGCAGGTTCTTGGGCGATAAGCCGAAGCTCTCGTGCCCGGAACTCCGGTTCGCTCGGCTGTTCAATCGTCCCCCGCGCTCGAAAGCCAAACCCGCAACTCTCCTGGAAAGTCCTCAGAAGTATACCGGGGCGAACCCGCTTGGAGTGTAGCGGAGCCCCGGGGCAAAATACGGGGATTCTTCCTGCCCCAGCCAGCAAGCTGGCCGGGGACCCCGTTCGCTGCGCTCAGAATGACAACTCCATAGGACTGGGGCCATTCTGGCAATGAGGCAAACCATTCGCCCAGCCGGTCAGCCCAGCACCTGCGGCTTGCGCGCCGTGCCGTCGTTGCGTGGGGTGGTTTTGTAGAGTTCGTACTTGCCTTCGAGGGCGGCCGGTCGAACGCGCTCCAGAAGATTTGCCACTTCGGCCTGCGAGAGCGGCTTGAAGGTGCGCGCCGCCTCCAGCGCCTGGTCCAGAATCTTCGGGCTGTCGATGCCGGTGATCTGCACCGCGATGGGCAGATTCAGGCAATAGTGCAGCGCCTCAATCGGCTTCATCGTATTGTTGGCGAGAATGTAGTCGAGCACGGTGTGGTCGCCGAAGCACTTCATGCCCAGCGGCGCAATCCCTTCGCGCGTTAGCACCGGCAGCACCTCTTTGGTGAAGCTGCGGAAGTGCGCGTCCATCACGTTCAGCGGCATCTGCACCGTGTCGAAGTGGAAGCTGTGCTGGCGCGCGATGTCCAGCATGCGCAGGTGGACCAGCGGGTCCTTGTGCCCGGTGAAGCCGATGTAGCGAACTTTGCCAGCCTTCTTCGCTTCGAGCATCGCCTCCATGGCACCGCCTTCGGCAAAGATGCGGTCCGGGTCTTCGAGGCGGATCACTTCATGGAACTGCATCAGGTCGACGTGGTCGGTCTGGAGGCGCTGGAGGGACTCGTCGATCTGCTGCGCGGCCGCAGCCTTGGTGCGTCCGTCGATCTTCGTCATCAGGAACACCTTGTTGCGATAGCCGCCGGCCAGCGCCTTGCCCATACGCACTTCGCTCGCGCCATCGTTATAGTCCCAACAGTTATCGAGGAAGGTAATGCCGCGGTCGACCGCCCTCCGGATCAATTGAATGGAGTCCTGCTCCGTGAGCGGCGGCTTGCCGATGTGGTATCCGCCCAGACCGATGGCGGACACGCGCTCGCCGGTGCGGCCGAGGGTGCGGTAGATCATCCCGTCTGCGGTGGTGGTCTGGGCGCTCAGCATCGGACTTATTAGATGCTCGGCAGCCATGATTCCGGCCGCCGTGCTGGCTGACTTCACGAATTCGCGGCGATCGATAGGGGACACAGGCACGCTCCTGAGGCTGATTCTAGGATGAATTCAGGCCCCGCTCCAGTTGCAAGCGATTGTAGCCCCGGGAAGTCACCGAGCGCAGTTTCGGCAGCTACTCACCTTGTAGAGTCGCCCTGGACCTTTCGCCTGGCGGCGAAGTCCTGTTGTACCTGATCCAAGCAATAGCGAACAAAATCGTGGATTCTCTCGCCACCCGGCGGTGGTTGGAGGATGTTCGAGCCCTGTTCGGCTGGCGGGCCGATACTCGCAGGGCCTTCGAAGACATACCACTCGTTAAAGCAGCAGCACTTGTCGTAAGGAAGGTCTTCAACAGCGGAAATCTTTGGACTGTACATCACGCCGAGACGGCTTTCCCAACCGCTTGGGCTCCGCACGTCATTGATGTGCAAAGGACCGCTGTCGAAGGCGGTGACCGCGAGGTACTTGTCGACCACCAACTCAGGACAGAACTCGAACATATCTTCAAAGCTCAACTCGGTAACCAGCCACTTATAGTCGCCATGCGATCCGACGTTCATGGACGTAATTGTATAGGTCGGGTCTTCAGCGACTAGGAGAGTACGGGTTAGCCTACTCCACTGCGACGCCCTTGCGGGGGCGGCGGTTGGCTTGCAGGATGCGCTTGCGCAGGCGGAGGGATTTGGGGGTGACCTCGACCAGCTCGTCGTCGGCGATGAACTCGATGGACTGCTCCAGCGTGAGGTTGCGATAGGGCACCAGGCGGATAGCTTCGTCGGAACCTGACGCGCGCATGTTGGACATCTTCTTTTCGCGCACGCAGTTCACGTCGATGTCGTTGTCGCGGGAGTGCTCGCCGATGACCATGCCCTCGTAAACCTCGGCACCATCGGGGACGAACAGCGTGCCGCGGTCTTGAAGCCCATCCAACGCATAGGTGGTTGTAGTTCCCTGACGATCGGAGATGAGTGCGCCGGAGACGCGCTGCGGGATTTCACCCTGGTAATCGATATAGCCGTCGAGGATCGCGTTCATCACAATCGTGCCGCGCGTCTCAGTCAGCATTTCAGAGCGCAGCCCGATGAGGCCGCGCGAGGGAATGCGGAACTCCATGCGGACGCGGCCGGACCCGTGGTTGGTCATCTTGGTCATCTCGCCCTTGCGCGGGCCCAGCTTCTCGATGACGGTGCCGACGAAGTTCTCCGGGATGTCGATCATCAACTGCTCGACCGGCTCCATGAGTTGGCCGTCGATGCGCTTGGTGACGATCTCCGGCCGCGAGACCATCATCTCGAAGCCTTCGCGGCGCATGATTTCAATCAGGATGGCGAGCTGCAGTTCGCCGCGGCCCAGGACCTTGAAGGTGTCGGGCGAGCCGGTCTCCTGCATCTTGAGAGACACATTCGTGAGCAGCTCCTTATCCAGCCGGTCACGCAGGTTGCGCGATGTGACCCAGCGGCCTTCGCGGCCGGCGAAGGGCGAGTTGTTGACGTTGAACTGGATGGCGATGGTGGGTTCGTCGATCTTGATGCCCGGCAGCGGCCGCGGGTTTTCCAGGTCGCAGAAGGTCTCGCCGATGGTGATGCCGGGAATGCCGGCGATGGCGACGATGTCGCCGGTCTGGGTCTCGTCGATATCGATGCGCTTGAGGCCGGAGAAGCTGAACAGCTTGGTGATCTTGTGGGTGGAGAAGCCGCCGTCCAGGCGCGCGACGTTGTACTGCTCGCCGGTGCGCATGGTGCCGTTGAAGACGCGGCCGATGGCCAGCCTGCCCAGGTAATCGGAGTAGTCGAGGTTGGTGACCAGGATCTGCAGCGGGCCGTCGGGATCGCCCTTGGCCACCGGAATGGTGCGGATGATCTGCTCGAACAGCGGCTGCAGGTCGGTGCCCGGCGTGGCCAGATCGAGGGTCGCGGTGCCCACCTTGCCGTTGGTGTACAGGACGGGGAAGTCGAGCATGTCTTCGTCCGCGTCCAGGTCGATGAACAGGTCGTAGACCTCGTTCAGCACTTCCTGCGGGCGGGCGTCGGGACGGTCGATCTTGTTGATGACCACCAGCGGCGTCAGCTTGGCCTCCAGCGCCTTCGAAAGCACGTAGCGCGTCTGCGGCAGCGGTCCCTCGGAGGCGTCGACCAGCAGCAGAACACCGTCCACCATCTTCAGCGCGCGCTCCACCTCGCCGCCAAAGTCCGCGTGGCCGGGCGTGTCCACGATGTTGATCTTGTTGTCGTGATAATAGAGCGCGGTGTTCTTGGCCAGGATGGTGATGCCGCGCTCACGCTCCAGGTCGTTCGAGTCCATGACGCGTTCGGCGACGGCCTCGTTGGCGCGAAACGTCCCGCTCTGGCGCAGCATCGCGTCCACCAGGGTGGTCTTGCCGTGATCGACGTGGGCGATGATGGCGATGTTGAAGATCGGCTTCGGCGCGAGCTTGGTCTTAGCTGCTGAGGGCTCCGCGGCGGGCTCCGCGGCCGGGGCCGGGATGGGCACGGTCGGAGTCGGAGTGGGGTCGACGCCGGGGGGAGAGGGAATGGTCTGGGCGCTGGTCGGGGTGCTACTCAAGGCGATGGGTGTCCTGTCTCGTGCTTGGAATGGGCGGAAACGTGCGGGAGGCGCAAATGTGCG
>Ga0224553_1000490_pt1 | contig 17024 bp, 23 predicted proteins | sample 714S21014metaG_FD_179897 | JGI IMG/M metagenome (GOLD analysis project Ga0224553, IMG submission 179897) | Peat soil microbial communities from Stordalen Mire, Sweden - 717 S2 10-14 | ecosystem: Environmental > Terrestrial > Soil > Wetlands > Peat | place: Sweden: Norrbotten County, Stordalen... | reverse complement strand
CAGGCCGAGCGGCCCACGTCCCGAGCCTCCCCAGGACATAGGAGTCTCTCCGCGCGAGGCGTAGTACTCGCCAGAGGCAGCGACCGGGTCGTCACCGCGGCCGGCGACGGTGTGCTCGTGATATTCGACCGAGTCGGCTCCCATCATCCGCATCCACGCCACGCGCACCACCCCTCTGCCAACTGAAAGTTGCAAACGTGTTCCTCTTGGTTTGTGGTTATAGCAGGAATGGATGTGAAGTAAAGAGGTTGTTTGGTATTAGGTAGATAGAGGTTAGTGAAGGTAAGTGATGGTGAATGGGAAGATTGGCTGAGGGGGAGGACGGAGTGGGTGATGGAGTGGGTGAAGAGGTTTGATGAAGTGAGTGAGGTGGGAAGATGGAAAGGGTGGAAGAGGGTTGATGGAATGAGTGGAGTGCGGTAGATGGAAGAGAAAAGGGGAAGGAATGGGTGAGGGAGTGGGTGGGTTGGTGGATGGTAGATAGAGGTTAATGATGGTAAAGAATGGTTAATGTCATTGTGTTTGGTTGATCGACTTGGTACGGCCGCGTTCTGGTGGTGAACGAGGGTCCGGGTGGGATGCGCGCACTTAGCCTGGACGCCCCAGTGCCTCCTTAGTAGAGGCTCGTCACCGTCTGACACCTTGTCGGCGCCGGTCTCGTTCGCAACCAACCCCACGACGCTCAAGGAGACCGATGGCCAACACCGACGTCCTGCCGCAACTCCTCACCATCGAGCAGCTCGCCGGGCGGCTCGGGGTGAGCATCCGCCACATTCGCCGACTCATCGCCGAACGAAGGGTGCCCTACCTGAAGGTCGGTTGGTTCATCAGATTCGACCCGGCCGAAATCGCCGCCTGGCTCGATGGTGCTCGGCACCCGGAACGCTCAACCGCGGGCGACCGGACTCATCTGGCGGTCAGTTTCTCGCGATCGGCGTCCCGCATCAGGGAGATTGCGTGCCTCGATTCGGGTCGTCAGACCGATTGCGCTCGGTCAGGAGACCTTCCGTTGGTTGCTGAGGATCTGAGAGACACGCTGGAATGACACGTCGAGCAAGCTGCCGATGTCACGGATGCGTGATTTCCAAGAGGCCGCGTCGCACACTGACCCGCGAACGACCATGCGTTATGACCGCTCTCGGGTGTCATTCGATTGTGGTGCTGCTCACATAGTGTCTGCGTTCGTCGCGGGTGCAGCTTGGTAGGGGTGAGGGGATCCCTGCGGACGCACCTACACTTATGGCGTGTCGACCGTACAACAGCCGGACGAATCAAGAGTGCACGTTTACCCGCCCGCCGAGGCCCTCAAGAGCGCGCGCCCGCTCCCGAAGCGCGAAGACCTCGTGATCGAAGACGTCTCCGATGAGGAGTGGGCGGCGTTCTTGGAGGCACTCGCTGAAGCATGAGCGACGCTCCTCGGCCCGGCGTCGTCGTGGACACCATGGTCATCAGCTGGCTATTCGACGAGCGGCCGAATCCAGTCGCTGACCAGTACAGGGTGCTCATCGGCCGAGCGCCGGTTGTCCTCGCTTTCCACACAGTGATGGAGCTTCGTTTCGGTGCGATACGGGCTGGGTGGGGTGAGCTACGACGTCGCCGGCTCGAGTGGCGGATCGCGGAGCTATCTATCGTCCAGCCCGACGACGAGATGATTACCGTGTGCGCCGAGTTGCGAGCTGACTGTCAGCGGACCGGACACGCTCTTGGCAACAAGATCCACGACGGCGACCGATGGATCGCGGCGGCCGCGATCCGTCTTCGCCTTCCGCTCGTCTCCCATGACGCCGTCTTCAAGAATGTCCCACTGCTTGAATTGATTACTGCCGACCCAGCTTGAAGAAGAGCGACGCCGGACTGGTCGCCCGTTAAGGCAAGATTGCGGCAAGTTGACGCAGGGGTGAGCGATGGTCGTGGCTGGTAAGTGGCGGATAGCGGAAATGGATCTCTGGGATCGTGAGGCTCTCGACCTCGTTGGTCCCGCGTTCATCGAATTCCGCCGGGATCTGACAGGCAGCTTCCGTTTCATCGCCGTGGAGGGATGGATGGACTGCCGCGAGGCGCCTCACAACGAGTCCCCCGGTGTCGAGTTCACCTGGGAAGGGAGTGACGACGATGATCGCGCGTGTGGTCGCGGCTGGGCGGCGCTCGAAGAAGACGGCTCGCTGATCGGGCACATCTACTTCCACCTCGGGGATGACTCTGGGTTTCGAGCGGTCAAGGAGCCGAGACCAGAACGAGGGCGGTAAGGGGGGCGCGCTCGGTCGTGCTCGAGGAATCTTCAGGGATACACGTTGCCGACGCCGATCACCTGCCAGCTCTTTCCCGCTCGACCGAGCACGATGCTGACCGACCAGCCCGCTTCGGCGACGTCGGAGGCAGCCGTCGTCACTGTGACCGGGCCGACGCCGCCGTCGAAGAAGATCGCGCCAGGCTCGACCCTCTCGATCATGAGGTAGTCCTCGATGTAGTCATCATCACTCAGCTCGTGCACATTTATCGAGGTCCTGCAGGCCTGCTCGTGGAGCAAGCGCGACAACTTCTCGGCCCTCGGAAGGTCCCGAAGCGCTGCTGATCCCCGGTCGACTGCGATGTCGACGCCGTATGGGTCGAGATAGTCCCGCTCGCCGAGCCACTTGGCGAGCTTCTTGGTGACAGTGCCAGCGGCCCGTAGCAGCTCCTCGCCGGCCATGACCTTGCGGATCATGAAGTAGCCGAGGAACTCGCCGAGGTTGTCGGTGATCTTCTCGGGACCGAAGAGGTGGACGAACGCCTCGTCGTCGCTGTCATAGGCATCGTCGAATCGCGATCGCTCGGCGTCGGCGAGGTTCTGGTACCCATAGCTGTTCATGCAGTCGCGGAGCAGAGACACGACATCGGCGTAGTTCCTGTACGTCCGTGGTGCGAGTCGCTGTTCCTGCTCGGCGAGGAACTCGACGAGAACCATGTCGATGTTGGGCCGTCCTTCCGGTTCGCTTCTCCCCAGATCCTGTCCGTCTTCCGGACGCACGAGCTCGATCACCTCGGCATCGGGACGAACGTCTTCACATCGATCTTCGAGCACCAGGCGAAAGTGCCAACCCTCGTAAGGCTCGAGCGCCCTCCCAAGCTCTTCCCAGGTGAGAGTGCGCCCGTCCACCACCACGTCATAAGGACCGCCGAGCTCTCGCTCCTCGCCCCAGACGAGCCTCCCGGCGGCCTCGTCTCCATGGATGATCCACCCGGCCCGGTGCGGGTTCGGCTCGAGGTAGCGGCGGGCGATCTCCTGCTCGGCGCGGTGCCTGACGAGGGCGACCAACTCCCCGACGTCGGCGTCATGGGCGCCGAGCACGGCAAAGTGGTAACCCTCTGCGACCCCGGCCTCCTCGAGCTCGACCTCGATGCCCGTCGGTGCCCGCCAGATCCGGTACTGGAGTTGATGGAACCGGCCGTCAGCGTCCGCCACCTCGATGGGCTGAGGCGCTTCAGGCAGCTCGGGATAACCGGTGAGCGCCGCCACGCGCCGGTCCGAACAGCGGTCGCAGAGCGACATCCCGCCGAGGGAGACGCGGGGACCGGGGGCGCCGCAGTCCTCGCACAGATCAGAGTCCACGGCGCAAGACTAGGAGCCATGGACGCCAAGGAGCAGAGGTCGATGCTGCGGAGCGCTGTCTACCGTGGCGACGGCAGAGCAGTCGTCGCGCTGGCGCCGAGGGCACCTGGGTCCGACGACGCTCTGCAGCTGCTCGGAGACGGACTCGCCGCGGCTCTCACCCAGGACCTCGAGGGTGCAGCTGAGCTCGCCCTGGCCTGCGCCGGGGCGCTGCGGGAGCGCGGCTTCTACGGCGACGACGACCTCGCCGACCATCTCGAGGCCCTCGCTGGCAAGCGTGCGCCACTGCCGCTCGTCGCCTTGCCCGTGGATCTCGACGACCTGGCCACCGTTCTAGAGGGGGATCCGATCGACGGTGGTGGGCGGATCGATCGCCGAACCGGCGAGGTGTGGCACCGGGCCGCGGTCGAGTACGCGCGCGAGATCGGAGAGGAGGACGAGGAGAGTGCCGAGGACCCGGAACGCTGGTTATGGGTCGGGTGTGAGGGTTCGCACGAGGCCTACCGCGACATGGAGCTGTTCATCGGGACCGTCGCCGATCCCGAGCGCGCTGATCGCCTGGCAATCGCGATCGACGGGCGCGGCGCGTTCCGCAGGTTCAAGGACGTGCTCGGGCGCTGGCCGGGCGAGATCGAGCGCTGGTACGCGTTCTCCGAGGAGCGCCAGCGGGGCCGGGCCCGCGCCTGGCTCGCTGGGGCTGGCTACTGCGTGGAGCCAGCTGGGCGACTACGCCCAGAGGGCTGAGACCTCTTCCGATAACGTCGTCCGAGCTGTTCGGGCTCTTTGTACGCCTCGGAAGAGGCTGGCAGTTGGTACGACATCCCGTGCGAAATCGACCGCTCAGCTCGAATCGCTGCCGTGATCGAGCGATGGGGATGCGACGGGAGGGGCCTGGTGCTCTCTCGCTCGTGGGTGGGGGGAGGTTCGATGGAGCGAACAAGGCATTCGGCGATAGGTGTCGGTAACAGCCCCCGTCCCGCATCAGAAGGGGATTGGGTGCCTTCACTCGGCCGTCGGACCGATCGCTCCCGCTTAGGAGGCCTTCTGTTTGTCGCTGAGGATCTGAGAGATGCGCTGGAACGAAACGTCGAGCAAGCTGCCGATGTCGCGGACGCTAAGTCCACCGACTTCTTTGATCTGCTCGGCGGCGAACCGCAGCTTTTCCTGGGCGACTCGCTGGTAAGTATCAAACTCCTGGCGGGCGGCCTTCGCTTCGTCTAGCGCGTGCTCGATCCGAGGATCGAGTTTTACGGACATCGAAACGTCGAATGAGTCGGGCTCGGCGTCGAGCATCATTGAGATGACGTCTCGCGCTTGGTCTCTGACCTGTTCGAGGCGCCTGGCTTGTCCGTGGGCACCGGGGACCTCCGGAACTGAGAATGCCCACCAATTGCCTGATCGTTCAGTAGTTACCGTGTATGTCTTCACTTCCACCATCCCTCACCCAACTCCGACTCGGTGGATCTCAAGATTGCTTGCGCCGTGATTTCGTTGATCTCGCTGTGGCGAGGAATGGAGACTTGCACTGACGTGCCGAGTCTCCACTTCTCGTGATTCCCTTTGCTTGCCACCTGAATCCATGTGAGGCCGCTCGCCTTCGCTGCACCGGAGACCCGCTTGATCAGGGCCGCCCGTTTCACAAAGCTAAGTCTACATTCCTAGACTGCATCAAGTCTAGTGCTCTAGACAGCTCCGTCACGAAAGTCTTGACCGGGTCCAGTGAGCTGATTCATTCGTTGTGCGAGCCCGATACCCCAAGACGGTCGCGTCATGACCTGAAGGGCGCGAATGGCAAGCCAGAAAGTCAAAGAGCGCTCCGCGGTGGATACGGAAGTCAAACCGGAAGCAGAACCGGTAATGAGTCGCTAGCGTTTTGGGCATGAGTAGCACTGTGCAGGACCTCGAACGGGCGGTCGAAGCACCAGAGATAGTGCGTGCGCTTACGGCTTACGGCCTAACTCAACAGGAAGTCGGTACGATCGCAGGCGTCTCCGACAGGGCCGTCCGTCAGTGGAGGCGGGCTGGGATCAAGCAAGACCGGTACGACCGGCTCATCGAGGTTCGCGAGATCGCCCTCCTGCTGTCCGACTCGCTCTCGCCGCGAGGCGTCGGCCAGTGGCTGCACGCGAAGAACCGACTGTTGCACGGTGAGCGTGCCATCGACCTTCTTGCCCATGGCAAAGGCGATGAGGTACGCGTGGCTGCCAAGGCGTTTATCGACGGCGCCTACGTTTGACGACTGACGATCTCGCCACTGCGGTAATGAGCGCGCACGGCTTCGGAAAGTGCCTCCGTGAGAACCGCCGTGAGAACCATAGCTCCGCTAAAGCCGGAAAATGGAGGTAACTGGTGGTCGTCGGCGGTCGTGTCGGTTCGAGTGAAGTCCCTGGTTGAGGGCACTATTGGTAACCAATGGTCACGACCGGTGTCGGAGGGAAAATGCCCCGGGCAGAACTGGGGGTCAAGAGGTCGCCGGTTCAAATCCGGCCAGCCCGACAAGAACACCTTGGTAGATGGTGATGAGGCTTGGGTCACAAGGGAGCGATTCACCTCCGTGAGAACCTCATGAGGTCCAAAGTTTTCATGGACATTCTGCTGCCGCCTTCCGGTGAGCGTGTCCTTGCCGAGCGAGACCTTGAAGTGCCACTGCCCGAACTGCGGCCGTCCGGGTGCTCGCGATCGTCGCCCAATCGGTAGCGGCACTTTGAGGACGGCTTAGCCGAGGGCCTGGCGCAGCCTGGTCATGATCAACTTCTTGACGAGCGCCTTTGACGGTGGCGCATCAACGGGGAACTGAAGTGCCCCGGACGAGGTCTTGTACTTGGCGAGTTCGTCGCCCAGTTCGGGGAAGACCGAACCGCTGTGAGGTAGATAGCTCAGGTGGTTCTTGAAGGCTCCAAAACCGGCGATTACCTTGCCCTGCACCCGAAAAGCTGGCAGTCCGTACGAGATGCACTGCTCTGCCTCGGGAATGATGTCGAGGATCGAAAGGCGAAGGCTGGTCAAGGTGCTCCGTTTTGGTTCCTCCAGCGAGGCCAGATAGTCGTCAATCTCTTCTTTGGACATAGCCACTCCTCTCCTTTGGCGGTGTGACGGAACACGGCGTCCACAATCCTCGCTTTGGGACCGTCCAGTGAAGTTGGCCCGCTGGCTGGCCGTCTGTGGTCTGGCGTCCGGGCGCTGGGCACTCCGCTTCCTCGCCACACAGGCTGTCCGGTACTGCCAGGCGCCGCTTCGCCTCCGACCCACTGGTCGACCAGGGTGCTAGCCACCCGCGACCGCGCGCAAACGCCGGCCAGGTCGACCGCGCATCTGAGCCCTCGCTGGCTGCTGGCGCACTGATCCATAGCCGTCTGCTCCCATCCGCGACTCCGCCGTCACAAGCGTGGCGAGCGCACATCAGGCGGTTCGGCACTGGGGTGCCCGGCCCTGGCTCGGGGAACCACTGCTGTCATCCCAGAATCCGATGTCTGGAAGGTGGGCTCGGCGATCGGGCTGGCTGTGCGGAATTCGCCTATCGTGCCCATCCCTACAAGCCATGCCAGGGTACGTCGGAGGACGCCGACGAAGTCCTTGGCCTCGCTGGCAAAACCGGTATGGCCTCCAGGGAAGTCGATCAACGGCGAGCCGAGGCGTTCAGCCAGCGCAACAGCAGCGCGCTGGGCGAACTGGCCCTTGGAGGTGGTCCCTCCCCCAACCACGACCCGGGCCGGCGCGCCCTGCAGCGCGGAGAAGTCCGGTTGGTAGAACGTGATGGGCAACAGGCCGTGACCGAAGAAGCGCTCGCTCATCGCCACCGCCTCGGCCGACGGCGGCTGTCGCGCGGCGTCCTCACCCTGCGGGCGCATGTTGATGCCGCTAAAGCCGGAGAACCGCTGCCACGCGGTGCTGATGCCGCTCTCTCGGTAGGTGTCGTAGATGTCATGCATCCGGGCGCGTGCCTGCTCGGCTTCCGACAGGAGCAGGGCGAGCGGGGGCTCGTGGGCTACGAGGGTCTCCACCTGGCCGGGGTAGCGGGCGACCAAGGCGAGCCCCGTGACCGCGCCACCGCTGCTGCCGAATACGTACGCGGGCTCGCCGCGGACCGCCTCCAATACCCGGCGCACGTCATCGGCCAGCAGGTCCGGCTCGGCGTCCTGGTCGCGGTCGTCGATCGTGCTGCGGGCGAAGCCTCGGGGGTCGTAGGTCACGACCGTGTAGTCCTCGGCGAGGAGTGGGGCGATCGCGGCAAAGCCCGAAACACCCATGGGGTGCCCGACCAGCATGAGCACCGGGCCTGAGCCTTGTACCTCGTAATACAGGCGCGCTCCTGGAACCTCTAGCGAGTGACTCGTAGGCAACGCCATTCGATGGCACCTCTGGTTCGCGGTTGGGGATGGGCGGCAACGCCACTGAGGCTAACGCCAGGATCGCCAATAGCTCAGCGGCCGCTGACCCGGTGCGCCGGGCTGTGACCGCGGGACCTATCTCACATCGCCGTCGTTCCGCGCTCGTTGGGTACTGGTTACTTTGCCGAGACCAGCAGGACCGAACAGGTAATCGGCTTTCGGTAGAACTGTCACACTGCCGAGCGCGCCTCCCCGGAGCGCGGAGGCGGATACACCTGCCGCGCGATCATCGCCGAGAGCCAGCCGAGCTACCAGCCGGCGCACGTCAGCTGGCTCGTGCGCCGCTCACTCACATCGGTCCCGGCAGCGATCGCCAGAACAATGAGCCAGACCAGCGTGCACCCGAAGCTGTACGCCTTATAGCTTCCGCCGAAGGGCATAGCTGCTCGTCCGAGACGGGGCATGCTCACTCTGTTTAGGACCGCTCGAGAAGCGCTCTCAGCCTTCGTTCCGCGCTCTTCTTGGGTCACCGTCAGACCGTTGGCGGTGGCGCCCGATTGGGCCATCTGCACCGAGCCGTCGTGATCCCCACCAGACGCGAGATTCGGCGTTTCGGGCACACTCGTAGCCGTCCGATAGGGCGCGGCCACATCCCGTTGGCGCCGACATAGGGCGCAGACATTCCGAGTGACATCTACCGGCAGTTCTGGGAGGGCGACTACCGCATCTCTTCAGGTCCGCGATGAGCCAGCCGAGGTGGCCGAGGAGTCCCGCAACGTGGCCAGCGTCTTCTCGATCCGCCGTGCGCGAGTATCGGGCTTCTTGGCACTCTCGATCAGGCGCAGGTGTTGACTCTTTTGGCTATCGGTCAAACGATCAAACGCGCTTCGAGCGAGTGGCTCGGCATCAAGGGCTGTGGCGAAGTCAGTGGGCTCGACCACGACACGCGGTTCAATATCCAATTCGAGCTCGACCTCAACCCGGTCGCCCGTCACAACACCGGCGGCCCTGCGATTGGCGTTGCTCAATCCGATCAAGTTCCGGCCGCGCATGATCGCCACCCTGCTTGTCCAAGAGCGTCCATTGATCGTGATGGTCACCCTCGGACGCTTGCCACCCCCCAATGCTTCCATCAGCTCCGCGGGAACCTCGAGCCCCCTCATGGGCTCCGGAGGCTCCACTTCGGCTCGGAATCTCATCTCTTGCTCCTACCATCGTGCGTACCCTGGTCACCCACTACCACCAGCATGCTCGCCGGCGCGCCCTCTCTGCGCTGGCGAACCGACTCCGCTCGCCGTCTCATCCTCACCGGTTGCTGGCCCGGCATCGTCTTGTACCGCTGGTTCGCGGGCACTCAGAATGGCGGCGTCAGCTCGATCGCCAGGTGCGCGTAATCGGCGTTTCGGGCGCACCTACAGCCGTCGATCTGCGCTCCCGTCGGCTGTCGGCGGACGTATAGGTCTAAAGGAAGTCCAAGGTTGAGGGCACTATTGGTTACGAATTGTCACGACCGGTATCCGAGTGAAAATGCCCCGGGCAGAACTGGGGGTGAGGAGCTCGCCGGTTCAATTCCGGCCAGCCCGACAACAACATCCCGCTCAAAGACTTGAAGGGCTCGGTTCGGAGTCGCCAAGCCACCGTGGGGATGCCGTCCGCGCGAAGGTTGGCTTTGTCGACCCGGACCCGCGCGTCGGCGCCGGTCGCCACCATTACCCGTGCCTTGACCTGCGGCCCGGTACCCGCGATACCGCACCTATCGCCGGTGCCACAGCGAGCCACAACCCGATGGTGACCACCATCGAGGTCCCGTAACCGATCGGGTGTATCCCGAGGTTCTTGGAGGCGATGCCTATGAAGACCATCAGAACCCAGGTGCTCACAAAGAACATAGGTCCAGCTGACACCACCTTGAAAAAGTCGCCCAACGCGAACACCTCCTCGCGCGCACGATATCGCCACCGGGGCCTCTGGGGAATTGCGAGTCGCTGACCGTGAGCCCAGCCGTCCGGCTCCCGATTTGGGGCCACTTGCACAGCCGCTGTCTCGATCGTTTCCGACTGCAACCTGTCTGACGAAGAGCCACGTGAAGGTCGCGTCGGGCGATCTGTTGCACTGGCAGTAACCGTACTGCAAAGAACGTAACAGTATTGTAATATGTCGTCATGAGACGCGTGGTTGTCATGGCTGCGACCGATTCGCTCCCATTCCGTACCGATCTCCGCGAGGACGCCCTATGAGCGGTCATCGCCTGATGGTGCCGGCCCGTTCTCACCTACCGCGCTCCGCGGTGCGCAGGGTCGGTCTTGTGTTGAGTGCCCTCGCAGGACTCGTAGTCGTCCTCTACGGCATCTCGACACACGTCTACGCGGGTGGTTCCGACAGGGCGACCGCGATCCTTGAGGGTCAGGCGGTGAGCACGGGCAACCCGTTGCTCCATGGCTGGATCCTGACTAGGGACTCGTTTTGGACCATCGACGCCTTCTTCTACGGACTGGCGGTGCACGTCGGGGGCCTGCGGCCTGGGCTTCTCAACCTGGAGCCTGCTCTTGCGGTGGCGGTCGCGGTCGTGATCGGAGCCCTTGTCGCGAGCCGTGGCCACCGGGGTAGTGCCGCGGTGGCCGCGGCTGCGACCGTCGTCGTTCTTCTGGCGCTCCCAACCCACGCAATGGCGTCGTTCCTGCTTGGCGGCCCCGACCATGTCAGCACGGCCGTCCTGGCCCTGTTCGCTTTCGCAGCCTTGAGGCGGGGCCGTATCGACTGGAGATGGGCGGCCGCGGTCGCCGCGCTCGCCTTCGGGATGATCGGCGATCTCTTGATGGTCGCCTACGGCATCGTCCCGATATTCGCCGGGGGATTGGTCTCCATGTTGCGTCGACGAAAGTGGCGTACCGGCCTTCCGGCCATGAGCGCGTCTGTCGCAGCAGTCATCGTGGGCGAGCTCATCAGTTGGTTCGCCCGCGAGATGGGAGCCTTCGAGTCCGTCGGCGGGGTGTCGGTCGCGAGCGTTTCCCAGATGCTCGTGAACTTGAAGCACGTCCTGAGCTACGGAGCAGGGCTTGTCGGCTTCGCGTACCGCTTCGATGCCGGTGGGGTACCGAACTTCTTGCAGGAGGTCCACGTCGTGGGCGCCCTGTTGGTCATGACCTGTTCGCTGCTAGCGACGGCGAGGCTGGTGAGAGGCGTCGTATGCCCGCGCCAGGGAACGACCGCTCACGAGACCGGGACCGAGAGTTGGTGGCTTGACGACGTACTTGTTCTCGCGATGTTCGGCTCGGTGGTTACGTTCGTCGCCCTGGCCGTCAACGGGGTGCCAGGCGCCCGCTATCTCGTCGCGACGGTCGTGTTCGCAAGCGTTCTGAGCGGCCGGGGTGTCGCCCGGGCCTGGCACCTGGTGCGACCAGGTTGGGCGACCAGAGCGATCTGTGTCGCTGGAGCCGTCGTCGCGTTGTGGTTCGCGACGGGCCTCGGCTACACCCTGGCTCAGCCCGCCCCGGTGCAGAGCGCGTCGGTGCTCGCCAGCTGGCTCGAGGTGCATCACCTAGACAACGGGGTCGGCGGTTACTGGACGGCGAGTATCACGACCGTCGAGAGCAAGGGTGCGATCACGGTGCGGCCCGTATGGGCCGACCCGGACGGCAAGCTCGGCCGTTACATGAAACTGTCCACCGAGAGCTGGTACCAAGGTCAACACTTCCAGTTCCTCGTCTACAGCTCGCCGACCTACCAGGGCGTCGACGGTGCCGCAGCGGGCAAGACCTGGGGGCGCCCGACGCACATCTACGTCGTGGGGGACTATCACGTGCTCGTGTGGTCCGCCGCGTTCAGCGTCGCAGCGTTCCCCTGACAACTCGGGGCGAGAGTGTCACGAACGTCGACTGGGGATGCATTAAGGCGGCCCGTCTGATTGCCGGCGTCGCCTGGCCGGATGACTGAGAACCGGATGCCTCATAAGTGACGGTGAAATAGGCCAATACGGCGGAGCCTTGGATCGTGCTGGGCAGGGTCTCGACCGATCGGTTCGGCCCCACCATCTCTATTGCGTCGGCATAGGTGGGCACCGTCCAAGAGCCCGTCGGCGTCGTCAAGCCGAGGTCGGTGAAGGTCACCGACCCGAAATCCGCGAGGGGGTAGGGCTCATTGGTGTTCGGATCCCCGGGGTCTTCTGCTATCCATTCGGCGGACGTGCCCTTTCCCGAGAATGTCTCGGGGGCCGTGGCCGACACGCCGGTGGTGACATCCTCGAGGTAATAGGCCCAGTCGCCTGAGGTCTCCTGGAAAACCTGCGCGTCGATCAGGTCACCAGGAGCGACCGTAAAGAGGAGCTGGTTTGAGTAGCCCTCTAGCTCGTCTGTCCACCAGGTGTAGTCGCCCTCCTGCCCATTAAGGCAGTACGAAGTTGTTCCGTCTTGGAACAGCCCGGGGTTCTGACTGCCGAAGCCGTTCACGCCAACCCAGTCCGAGGTGGCGCCGTTAGGTACCAAGGAGCAGTCGACGCTCGGAACGGTCCACTCGGCACTTATGGCTTGATACCCACCGCTTCCTCCCGTGAGCACGTAACCAGACCAGTTCGGCGAAGTCCAGCCGGGCGATTGTGAAGCCGGCAACGTCGTGGTCGTGGTCGTGGTTGAGGTTGTCGTACTGCTGGTCGTCGTCGGGGAAATCGTCGTAGTAGTGGTCGTTGGGGCGAGTGTGGAGGTAGTCGTCGGAGTCGACGTGGTCGTCGTGGTGGTCCTGGGAGTCGTTATCGTCTGCCCGGCCTCGACGACCTTCAAGTGGTCGATCGTCGTCACCGTGCCTCGAATTGTCAGGCTGAGCGTGTACACCTTCGGCTTGGTCGACAGGTTCTCGCCAAATCTGAACGAACGCTCAACGCGCCCGGACTTGCACTTGACAGTGGTGGCGAACCCCGCGACGTTCGGCGATGACGACCAAGAGCAGGTCTTGGCGTTGTGGACCGTCGCGGGCCAAGTGACCGTTCCTCCGCCCGAGAGCAGTGTGCGAGTCGGAACTGTTCCCGAGCCCGCGGCGCTTGCCAGCGCGGGGACGGCACACACAGACAGCGCCACGACCGCAATGAAAGATCGCAAAGCCGTTCGCAAGTCAACCCCCACAGTTCCTCGACAAGCTTAGGCCGTCGCCAAGACCGCGTTGGCTCACAATGGCCCCAATACCCGGAGGCAGCGGGGCTGTTGGCTCGTTGGTGCCAGGATACGCTCCATTCGAACTCGAGCGCGCGGCCGCGCCCGATTGCTCACAGCTCGCTCATGCTCCGCCCTTCGGCGCTGGAGGCCCGCCCGATGATGGCCGCAGGACCGTGAGCTTTCGAAGCAGCTGCCAGGGGACCCTACGAAGGTCGCGGGAATAGGTGGGCACCGGAGCCTGTTCTTCTCCAAGATGGACACGGGGGCCGTGTCTTGGTCGCGACGCCCAGCGGGACCGAGAGCATGGGTCAAATCAACCTCTTGGCAGGGGGACACGCAGTACCGGGTGCGAACGGTGAACAAGTGGGAACGCCCCGGGCGTGCAATCCAAGAGAAGCGAGTGGCCGGGAGGCACCAGCCCCCGGCCACTCTTCACTTCCAAAGCGAAACGGCCCGCCACCGAGGTAGCGGACCGTTTGCTCGGTGCAGATGATGTTAGGAACCTGCCGGCCCCGGTTCAAGTGCGGCTGAGGTTTTGCGCGGAGGTTCGGCCGGCGACCATTGCAAGAACTGCTGTCTTTTCAAGACTTGCTTCTGACCAGGCACGACCGAACGACGTCGCGTCCCGGGACCGCTACGGGGGCTTGCGGTCGGAGTTCGAGCCGGCCAGCTGACCTGGTAGGAGGGGATCGGTCGCAGCGACACCGTCGGGCTAGCCTGACGTCGAAGTTCCCAGCCTTGTTCATCGCCCGGAGGTGCCTGTGGGGAAGTCCCGGATAGCCAACCTGTCAGCGATCCTCGTGGTTGGCGCCATGTCCGTGCCCCTCCTGGCGAGCTGCAGCTCGACGTCCTCCGGAACCAGTTCGGGTACGGCTAAGCAGCTGGCGGAGCTGAAAGGCTCTGACACCGTCGCCAGTGACGAGTTTGGCGTCTCAGTGGGCATCTCGGGCACGAACGCCGTCGTGGGCACTTCGGGCGCCGCGTATCCCGGGCGGGCGTACGTCTTCAACAAGACCGCCGCCGGCTGGAAACAGGTAGCTGAGCTGAAGGGTTCCGACACCGTGGCGGCCGACAGGTTCGGCACGGCGGTGGCCATCTCGGGGACCACAGTGGTGGTGGGCGCCTACGACCACGCGAAGGACGCTGGGCGGGCCTACGTGTTCGCCAAGACCGCGGCCGGTTGGAAGCAGGTAGCCGAGCTGAAGGGTTCCGACACCGTGGCAAACGACTACTTCGGGTGGTCAGTGGCCATCTCGGGCACGACGGCGATCGTCGGTGCAGTTGGCCACGCGAAGTACGAGGGCACGGCGTACGTATACAACGAGACGGCGTCAGGTTGGAAACAGTCGGCGGAACTCCGGGGCTCCGATGTCGTCGCAGAGAATGGGTTCGGTACCTCTGTGGCCATCTCGGGTAGTACCGCGATCGTGGGCGAAGAAGGTTATGCCAAGGGTACGGGCCGCGCGTACGTGTTCACCAAGACCACTTCTGGCTGGACCCGGGTCGCCTTGCTGAAGGCTCCCGACACGATCGCCGGCGACAACTTCGGGACTTCGGTGGCTGTCTCACCCCCGATCGCGGTCGTGGGTGCATACGGCCGGGCAAACTACGCGGGGCGGGCGTACTTGTTTACCGATACCGACGGAGGCTTTAGGCAGACGGCCGAGCTAAAGGGCTCCGACACCACCGTCGGCGACTACTTCGGCATCTCGGCCGGGATCTCGGGCTCGAGCGTGGTCATAGGCGCGTACGACCACGCCAAGGACGCCGGTCGGGCGTACGTGTTCGCCAAGACGCCGTCCGGGTGGAAAGAGACGGCCGAGCTGAAGGGCTCCGACACGGTCGCCGAGGACTACTTCGGGAACTCTGTGGCCATTTCGGGCACGACTGCCTTGACTGGGGCTTATGGCCAGGCGAAGTACGCCGGTCGGGCGTACCTGTTCAAGAGCTGATATCGCAATTCTCCGGCCGACCGCCCCCAGGTCCGATCGCTGCCGAGGCCCGTGGAAGTGGGGAGATTCGTCAGTCGTGAGAAGGCCTCGGCGTCGTCAAGGGAGCCTCTGTCCATCGTCAGCCGTACAGGCAGACCGAGCTTACGGCGCCACGATGCCAAGAAAATAGCGCGGAACGGGCTTCATTTGCGAGATACTCGTACGCGGTGCACGGCCCCTTGCTTCCCTCGCAAGGCAACGGGGGTCGTGCACCATCCATCAGACCGTGCCGTCAGTCGCGAGTGCTGGTCGGAAAGAGCCGTTCTGCCAGGGTGTAGGAGGCTTCAGTAGCCGCCTCGACGACTTGCTCACGCGGGTGAGAGGTGCTCGCGCAGGCGTTCCAGTGCGACGGTCGCGCGGTGCTGGACCGTGTGCTCGACGAACGGGGCCAAGAGCGCGCCCGCCACTCCGCCGGGCCGTTCGTAGGTGACGGTGAGACTGACCGCTGTCCCACTTGAGCCCTGGCTCAGCTCGAAGGTGAGGCTCTGGCCTTGGTCCGCGGCCGAGGACCAGGTGATGCCATGAGGCGGTTCCAGCGACGAGATCCCGATCGTGGTTCGAAGTGTGCGGACGCCCACGTCGAGGACCGCGTCGAAGCGAGCACCTTCCCCCGTCGTCTGAGATCCCAGGGGAGTGAGCTGCTCGAGGCCTTCGATGAAGATCTCGGCCTGCTTGTAATCGGCCAGGCACTCGAAGACGGCGCCGGGCGCTGCCGCGATCGTCGTTCGCGCTTGAACGGTCTGCCTCAAGCTCAACTCCTCTGGAGCGGTACGACGCGGACGCGAGCCGCCCGTCACTTGCTTGTCGGCAACGAGCCGATCGGTGATCAAGTATTGCGGAACGGGACAAGGCGGTGAGCCGGGGTTAGCTGTTGGCAGTGAACCTGGAGGACAGAGGGACACGAGTGCGGCACGAGCGCCTTCTCCGACAACATGGCTAGGCTCGCAACCCGGTGAGAGAGCCCAGTCGCGTGGTGCCGATGCAATCGCGGGTGGCGGACACTGCTGACGTGTTGGCAACACTGCTGCAGGCGTCGCCCGATGCGATCGTCGCCGTCGACGCAAATGGCCTCATCGTGCTGGCTAGCGCCTCGATCAAGGCACTGTTCGGTTTCGATCCCGACGAAGTCGTCGGTCTTCCCGTCGAGACGCTCGTGCCGGAGCAGGTCCGAGCCATGCACGAGCGTCACCGGAAGAAGTACGCGGGGATCGGCGAGGCGCGTCCCATGGGTCGAGGCCTCGAGCTCACAGGGCGCCGGCGTAACGGGAGCATGTTCGCGATCGATGTCAGCCTCGCCCCCTTCTCTATCGGCGGTGAGAAGTTCGTCGGGGCCTTCGTACGCGATGCGAGTGATCGGCGTCGCCACGAGGCGAGACTGCATGCGATCAACGAGATCACCCAGCGCCTGCTTGCAGGAGATCCGACCGCTAGGACGCTCGAGCTCGTCGCTTGTCGAGCGCGGGGCTTGGTGGACGCAGTGTTGGGTTGGGTGGTCGTGCCGTCCGGCAAGGAAAGCCTCGTTGTCAGCGCGAGCGACGGCGAGGGGGCAGCATCGATCCTCGGGCTCGAGATCACCTCTGAAGGGAGCTTCGCCAAACGGGCCATGACCGAGGGCGACCCGATAATCGTCGGTGACCTGTCGATCGAGACGAGCGTCCCGGCGCAGATGAAAGCGCTCGGCCTCGGGCCCGGCCTGTTCTGCCCGTTGAGGAACGAGGAGCGGATATTGGGCGCTCTCGTCGTGGCGCGGCTGTCGGAGGCGCCGGGCTTCAATGAGAGCGACACTGCGCTGGTGAAGGTCTTCGCCAACGCCGCGATGGTCGCGCTGACCATTGGAGAGGCCCGAGTCGAGCTCGAACAGCTCCAGGCCACGGCCGATCGCGAGAGAATCGGGCGCGACCTTCACGACACGGTCATCCAACAGCTGTTCGCGCTCGGGATGGGCCTGCAAAGTATCGAGCGATTGACCAGCGGC
>Ga0224553_1000484_pt1 | contig 17109 bp, 14 predicted proteins | sample 714S21014metaG_FD_179897 | JGI IMG/M metagenome (GOLD analysis project Ga0224553, IMG submission 179897) | Peat soil microbial communities from Stordalen Mire, Sweden - 717 S2 10-14 | ecosystem: Environmental > Terrestrial > Soil > Wetlands > Peat | place: Sweden: Norrbotten County, Stordalen... | reverse complement strand
GCAGCTTCCTTTTGTCTGCGATTTGCTACGAGTGTCCTGCGATACTCAGCCCGGTTCGCTGGCATATCCGGGCGAAGAGGCTCGGCTGGCGGCAAAAGCCGCGCCGGCGTTCGAGGCTTCGGAAGATTGGCCTTTGACCAGGCTTCCGTTGGAGTGAGCCAAGCCTGCCAGCACTTGGCCGAAGGGCTGCAAAGGCCAGTGGCCGAGGCGGGGCCGATAGCGCACGCCCAGGGTGTAGGCGCTCAGCGTGAGGCTGTCTTCGGTGCTGGAGATAGCGCCTGCGTGGACAACAGTTACATCGCCCGCCCGGGCAAAGCCGCCCGGCTTGACCGGCCAGGCAAAGGTAGCGCTGCCGCCGTTGAGGTTGAAGCAGCCGCAGCCGCCCGGGGGCGCGTTGCTGCGGAGGTAGCTGTAGTCCAGAGCCAATTCGGCGGTGTGGGGCTTATCGGAGTTGCCGTTAGTTTGCGCGGCCTGGGCAGCGGCCTGGGCGGTAGAGACCGCGGCGATAGTCAACAGCAGGGCGAAGGTGGCTTTGATCCTGAGTCGCATGGTGGTCTCCTTTTACTGCACAGTGAGCTGCACGGTGGTGGTTTGCAGGTCAGCGCCGCTGGTTCCGGTTACAGTGATGGTGTAGCTCGTTGGGGGCGGGGTAATATTGGCCAGCCCGAAGCCGCCTCCGCATCCGCTGAGAACCGTGATTGCGCCAAGCGAGGCGAAGAGCAGCACGCCGAGAGTTATCCAGCGCCGGCGGCGCTTGCCGGGCACAAAGAACAGCCCGATCAAGCCCAGCGCCGGCGCTGCCAGCGGCCATGGGGAAGCCCGCTCAGTTACTGCCGCCACGGCGGCGGTCTGAATCGTCAACTGCGAACTAGCTCCTGCGGAGCCCGGTGTTACCGTGGGCGGTATCAAGCTGGCCGTGGCTCCGGTTGGCAAACCGCTGGCCATGAGAGTTACCACCCCGGTAAATGCGCCGTTCACCGGAGTTACGTTGATGGTGTAGATGGCCGCGCTGCCGGGCTGAACGGTTTGCGCGGGTGTGGGTGAGGCGACGGCGAAGTTGGGAGCGGGCGGAGCGGCATTGACGGTGAAGCTCTGCGGGACCATCGCGGCTGCCGCCCGAACGGGTGCCGGACAACATCGAACACGGTAAGAGTTGCGTTCGATTTTGATTCGGGGAAGGGCCGCGCAGCGGCCTCGCTAAGCCGTCAGGCTTAGGGATGGTGTCTATCTCACAACACACCGCCATGAGCGCCATGTAAGCCCGACTGCACCCCGGCGCTGCACGCTTCGCCGTCAGCCCTTGCGTGCGAAGTGGCGCTCGAAGAGTTCCCGCGACAGACGCTCACCCTCTTCGCTCAGCACGACTGACTTGGCCTTGCTCTTCGGATCGGAGATATAGCCCTTGGCGTGCAGCCGGTCCATTGCAACCCAGTCGTGTCCCTTCCACGCGCGGCCATCGCCGGTCTGCGCCAGCCACAGCAGCGCCAGCACCATCTCGTCTACTTTGTCCTGGTCGTAGTCCATCCCATGTCCCCCGGATGAGCAAGATGCTATCACCGGCCCACCGTCGCCCTGGTCATGTGGAACATGAAAAGAAGACATTCTTTTCATAGCTGAAAAACACCCGCAGCGGAGGCATCAGTCAAGGCCGCGAAGCGCCGCCGCAGCGGGCGGAGCGAAGCGCAGAGCCTTTACGGATGCCGGAGCGGAGGGTACGGTGCGTGAGCGCGAAAAAGGCCCGCCAACCATCGACCCTTTATTTTCAACAGGTTACTGCTCAGTAACTTTTTGGTCCCATACGAGACCAGGAATTAGATGACTTTCATGGATTTTGATCTTTAGTCGCTTGTTTTCTTATGGTTCGCGCTCAGTAACCTGTAAACACCTTATTTTTAGAGACTTTTCCTTTTAGCCGCTTGATTGTAAAGTGGTTCCCGCACAGTAACCGAAGGTTACTGTGCAGCTCCCATTCTGGGGTGATGTGTCCCCCTAATTCCGATGCGAAGCAGCGCGGGCTTTCACTGGTTGTCCCGAGGCTTTGGACGGAGGCCCCAGAAGCAAGCAAGCCGCCCTGAACGGACTACTTGCTGCATTGAGGATCGATGACTTTCTTGAGGGTTTCCATGCTCCTGGCGGAAATCATCCCTTCCTTTCCAGTTGCAAACCGTACCACCCCGTCATTCTCCACAAGAGCCAGCAACTTATCACCCGTGTCCGATGCTTCAATCAGCTTCACGCGGACGGCACGGTCCGAGAAGCTTCGAGAGGAGGGTTTGGCACTATCCAACACATTCTTAATCGCGTAAATGTCCTTGGCGGAGCTAATTTCGCAATGCCGTCCCCTCTCTTCGATATTGGCAGACGTACGGGTCTCGATATGGCCTCGCAGCCGACGCTGTCGCGCTTCGAGAACGCGGTTGGCCTGCGCCAGCTTTATAACATGGGCGCGGCGCTGGCCGAGTGTGTGATCGAACGTCATGCGCAGCGGCTGCACCATTGCGCCCGGCTGGTCACCATCGATCTCGACCCCACCGACGATCCCACGCATGGGGCGCAGCAGTTGTCGTTTTTCAACAGCCACTACGACAACGCGTGTTATCTGCCGATGATGGGCTTTGTTACTTTCAACGACGAGGCGGAGCAGTATCTGTGCGCCGCCGAGTTACGCCCCGGCAATGTAACAGCGGCGGCGGGAGCGGTGGGCATCCTGCGGCGGTTGATGGCGCTGGTTCGTAACTCGTTTGCGAAGGTGCGCATTCGCGTTCGTCTCGATGGCGGCTTCGCTAATCCAGAACTGCTGGCGTTTCTGGATGCCGAACCCGGCGTCGAATATGTTGTGGCGATGGCCGGCAACGCGGTGTTGAATCGCAAGGCGGAAGAGGCGATGAAAGTTGCTCGCATACTTGCGGGACTCACCGATCAAACCGAGCACGTCTACGGCGAAGCCCGCTATGCGGCTGGCAGTTGGAAGCATGAACGCCGCGTCATTATCAAAGCCGAGGTGGTGCGCGCGGAAGGCAAAGCGCCCAAGGATAACCCGCGCTTCGTGATCACGAATATGAAGCAGACTTCGCAATGGCTCTACGAAAAGGTCTGCTGCCAGAGCGGTGAAATCGAAAACAGGATCAAGGAACTGCACGCCATGGAGATCGACCGCACCAGTTGCAGCCGCTTCTGGGCCAACCAGTTCCGCGTGCTGCTGACCGCCGCGGCTTATGTGCTGATGCAGGGACTGCGCCTGTGTGCCGCTGCCACCAATTGCGCACGGGCGCAAGTCTGGACACTGCGGGAACGCTTCCTGAAACTGGGGGCGCGGGTGATGGTCTCGGTACGGCGCATGGTTGTGCACCTGCCGCAGTCGTTTCCGTTTCTGGCGACCTTCCGGCACATGGCCATGGCGCTGGGAGCTTCGCCGGGGTAGAACGGCCTCGCTCCACCGAAAGACATCCCGATTAACCTGAGGCAACCGACAGCACAGGAAAGCCCTGTCCAGAAACCGCTGCCCCGTCGCCGCCAAATGCCAGCCAGGCGCGTCGACACGTCCTGCATCGACAAATCACGCCGCCCAAAGCATTTTCGGCAATCTCGTGCCGCCTAAAAAGCAATTCGCTATGCGTTCATGAATAATGCAGGCTAGGCCTCGCGCATGATGTAGATGGCGATGGGTGTGTGCAGTGGTGCGAAGGCCTTGTAGCGATCCATCTCCTCAATCAACGCGGGAGTGATGCGCTGGTTTGTCTGAACTGTAGGGCCGCCCGAAACCATTCGGTGGCCGATGGCCGACGGTGCGGGGAAGTCTTTGGAATGCAGCGCGTCAGCCACCAGCTTGAAGGCAGCGGCGCGTGTGGGTAGAGGCGGGGACTCATCGACCAGCTTCTTCCCTTTGGCGTCCTTGATCCAGAACTCGCCCTTATCGGTGCCAATGCCGTCGACTGAGCCCTCGTGGAGTTTCGACGGCTCACCGTCGCCGGTTCCATACACGGAAAACTTGATCGAGGAGGAGCCGCTGTTCAAGACCAATATAAACAAGCCCGCCATGAACACAACCCTTCACTGATAGCTTCAACCGAAAATGTCGACGCCTCTCGTTGAAGTAGTCGACTTAGCACCTCTTTTCTAAATAATGAACAGTCAGTGTTCTGGTCACAATTGATCGGACTCCCGGTTGTGTTCTCTCGGATAGTGGTCATGGCAGCCCAGCGATAGCCTGCCAAATCTGGGTGCACTGAGGAGTGGACCATGAACGCAACAGCCGTGTCAATCCCATCGAGAACTCGTTCCTCTATGTCGTTCCTCTGTACTTGAAGGCTGAAGGTACGAATTTCCCCCAACTGAAACGAGTGATTGTTGCGACGGGAGATAAGGTCGTCATGGAACCGACGCTCGACGAAGCGCTTGGCTCGTTGTTTGGGACAGCACCTGTGCAATCGGGGCCGTTGGCGGGGAAACAAGCTGGGACGCAGGCACCGTTGTCGAAGGCGACGCGGGATCAAGCTGAGGCTCAACTTGCAGAGGCGCAAAAGGCGCTCAACGCGCTCAAGCAGTTGCTGGCGAACCCGGCTCAATAGCCTTCCAAGGCGAGAATCCCTGAGCAGACAGACTCCGATATCCGGAGTTGGAACAGGAAATGAGGAGACTCAAATGAATTCGCAAATGCTGAGAGATACCGCACAGGCCCTTGTCGCAGACGATAAGGGCCTGCTAGCGATGGACGAGAGCACACCGACCTGCAACAAACGATTTGCCAGCCTGGGGATTCCGCAGACCGTCGAGGCACATCGCGCGTATCGGGAGATGATTGTCACAACTGCCGGGTTAGGAGAGTGCATCAGCGGCGCCATCCTCTACGACGAGACGATCCGTCAACAAAAGAGCGACGGCACCCCTTTTGTCAAAGTCCTCATCGATGCGGGAATCATTCCTGGAATCAAAGTGGATGCCGGCGCCAAGGCGTTGGCGGGACATCCCGGTGAAAAAGTGACTGAAGGCCTGGACGGATTGCGCGACCGCCTTGCTGAATACGTTGGCATGGGCGCCCGGTTTGCCAAATGGCGCGCAGTCATCACCATTGGCGACGGTATCCCCAGTTGGGGCTGCATTCATGCCAACGCACATGCTCTGGCCCGCTATGCGGCGCTGTGCCAGGAAGCAGGTCTCGTCCCTGTCGTTGAGCCTGAAGTGCTGATGGATGGCGAGCATACGCTGGACCAGTGTCGCGAAGTGACGGACAAAGTGCTGCGAACTGTGTTCAGCGAGCTGTTTGCGCAACGGGTCATGCTGGAAGGAATCATTCTGAAATCTAACATGGTGCTTCCTGGATTGGCCTGCCCCAAACAAGAAGCTGTGGAGGAAGTAGCCGATGCGACGGTGAATTGTCTCTTGCGAGCCGTTCCCGCTGCCGTTCCGGCAATTGCGTTCTTGTCAGGCGGCCAATCCGCGGAGTTGGCCTCGGCTCGTTTGAATGCGATGAATGCGAGATTCAAGGCGCGGTTACCCTGGGCGCTGGCATTCTCGTTTGCGCGCGCCATCCAGCAGCCGGCCTTGGAGCTTTGGAAGGGGCAGGAGGCCAATGTATTGGCGGCACAGCAGGCTTTGGTTCACCGCGCACGTTGCAACCAGGCTGCGCGCCGCGGCGAATACTCCGCGGCGATGGAACGGAGTTGACCGGATGCATCCAAACACCTGTCTGCAACTGAGAGTTGGAAGATAAAGCATGAATCAAATGCCGTTGTATCCCTTGCGCTTCGCGCCTATCTATCAGTATCGGCTGTGGGGCGGCAGGCGGTTGTCCAACCTGCTAGCCACGCCGCTTCCGGGTGACGGACCCGTCGGAGAAGCATGGGTGCTCAGTGACCGCGACGATCATCAAAGCCAGGTTGCCAACGGACCGCTCAAAGGGCAAACCATCGGTGAATTGATGGAAAACTTTCGCGACCAACTGATGGGGCGGTCGGCCTCTCGCTTCCGCCGCTTTCCGCTGCTCCTCAAGTTTCTTGATGCACGCGAAATGCTTTCAGTGCAGGTGCATCCCAGCGATGCGCACCCAGACCTGATTCCGGCGGGGGAATCCGGGAAGACCGAAGCGTGGGTTGTGATTGAAGCAAATAAAGGAAGCCGCATCTATGCGGGCCTGAAACCGGGTACGACTGCCGGCGATCTGCGGCATTCACTTGCCACCGGGACAATCGCGGACCACCTCGTGAGCATCGTCCCGAAGCCAGGCGACAGCGTTTTCATTCCTGCTGGAACGGTTCACACTTTGGGCAACGATGTTGTTGTCTTCGAGGTCCAGCAGAACAGCGATGTGACATTCCGCCTTTACGATTGGGGTCATGTCGACGCGAAGACGGGGCAGCCACGGCCACTCCAGGTCGATCAGGCGTTTGCCAGTATTGATTTTGCAAACTGCAGCGGTGGCCTCGTGACTCCCGTTGTGGTGACCACCACGCCTGTGGAGCGCGAAAGACTCTTTGATTGTGAGCATTTCCTGTTGTGGCGCCTGCGCGGAGAATCACCGTTTAGCGTCGGCGCCGCGGAAATGCCGCGCGTGCTCGTTTGCATTGAGGGCTCGGGGTGGATCGAAGACGGCGGCTCCGCATATGGCATCGACAAGGGCGAAGTATGGCTCTTGCCCGCGGTGGTCGGCGCATGTGAATTTCACCCCAACAACGCAGTGACCTTGTTGGAGATCGCGCTGCCCGAATCGTCTTAAACGGGTCAATAACCAGAGAGTCAGAGTGACCGGAAACTCCGATTGAGACTGCATGAAGCGAGAGGTGGATGAATGGTGAAAAAGCTGATTGTCTTTGATCTCGACGGAACGCTCGCCGCAAGCAAATCGTCACTCGATGCCGAGATGTCGAATCTCCTCCATGACCTGCTCGGTGTCGTCAAGGTTGCGATCATCTCCGGAGGCGCTTGGCTACCCCATCGAATAGGCCGACGGAAGGAAAGCCGATGAAAAAAGCAACTGGGATCACATGCATATTTCTGGATATTGGCGGTGTCCTTCTGAACGATGGGTGGGATCATCTGGCCCGGAAGCGGGCAGCGAAGAACTTCAAACTGGAGTGGGCCGAGATGGAGGATCGCCACGCCCTCACGTTCGAGATCTTCGAGGAGGGCAAAATCACATTGGAAGAGTATTTGAGCCTCGTGGTGTTCCACAAAAAGCGGAGCTTCACACGCAGCCAGTTTCGGCGTTATATGTTCGCGCAGTCGGAGGCCTTTCCGGAAATGATCGAACTTGTCGCTCACCTCAAGCTGAATCTGGGGTTGAAGATAGCGATCGTCAGCAATGAAGCACGTGAGCTGAATGCATATCGGATTCAGAAGTTCGGCCTGGACAGGTTGGTTGATTGCTTCATATCGTCCTGCTTTGTCCACATTCGCAAGCCCGCCGCGGATATCTTCAGGCTTGCTCTGGATATAGCTCAGGTGCGGCCCGCCCAGGCTGTCTTCATCGACAATACCCCGATGTTCGTTCAGATCGCTGAGGGTCTGGGAATTCAAGGCATTCTTCATACAGACTGCAAATCCACGCGTGCCAAGCTATCCCACCTCGGACTGAATGCCGAATGAACCGTGGGTTGTAAGGCTCGCGTAGTTTTGGTAGTGCGCTCTGCAATGGAAGTTCCTGTGTCTCGCTGGTGTTCACTTCTTGCTTCCCGGCATGACGACCCGCTGCATCCAGGAGTTTCCGCGCCCGTTCACGATTCCGAGATTGTTTATCAGCGTTGCCAGACAATCTGGTCAGCTTCGAGCGGCACGAAAGCATTGGGGTGGTGGGGGACGATGCGCGCGGTGTAGTCGCTGGCGGGGCGCGTTGCGGATACGTGGGTCGAATAGGTCAGCACACCCGGTGAATCGGGGCAGGGTTCCGGTGCAGTCATTGCTTCAATTGCAGGCATACCTCCGTGCATTGAGTCTGCATAAAGTTCGACTTGTAGTTGATCGCGCGTGAGGGCGCCAGGAGAAATCTCGGCCTGAAAGAAATGCTCGCCATCGTGCGTCTCGCTTTTCACTGAACCAAAACGCACCGTATTCCAATGCCGGTCAAGGTCCTGCTTCCAGCGGAGCAGACTTAAGCCGAGCGCACCATCGTCCGCTGCACGATCGCGATAGCCCGACGCTGCAGGCAGATAATGATCCTCGGTGTATTCACAGATAGCGCGCGTCGCAGAGAACTCCGGCGTGAGCCGCGCCATGCTTTCGCGGATGCGCCCCAGCCACTTCGATGGCATGCCCGACTCATCGCGCTCGTAGAACTCCGGAATCACTTCATTTTCCAGCAGGGCATACAGACTCTCTGCCTCTTTGGCATCCCATGCTGGGTCATCGCCATGTTCCTGCCCGTCCCCAATGGCCCAACCAACCTGGGGCGAATAGGCTTCTGCCCACCAGCCGTCCAACTCGGAGAGGTTTAGACCGCCATTGACGAGGACCTTCATACCACTGGTCCCGCAGGCCTCCCACGGACGCCGAGGCGTGTTGATCCAGAGATCGATTCCCTGGACCAACTCCTGGGCCAGCATCATGTCGTAGTCGTTGAGGAAGACCACGCGTTCCTGAACCTCGGGGCGCTTGATGAAATCCTTCCATTGCCTGATAAGCTCCTGTCCAGGAAGATCCTGAGGATGAGCTTTTCCGGCGAGGATTAACTGAACAGGGCATCGTGGATTGGAGAGCAGCCGCACCAGCCGCTCGGGATCGTGCAAGAGAAGATTGGGGCGTTTATACGTGGCAAAGCGACGCGCAAATCCGAGGGTCAGTACCTTTTCATCGAAAATGCCGGCAGCATTCGACGGATTCGCGCCTTCCGCGGCGAGCTGGCATTGGTTCCGCTTGCGCATCTGCTCGATCAGGCCTTTTCGTCCTGCCGCGCGCAATTGCCACAGCCGCTGATTGGGGATCTGGCGGATGTCATCTTCGGACGGACGATCCCCACGCCAACGCTTCACGCCGCAGGCAGAGGTCCACAGCGCATCGGCTTCTGCAGAATCCCAGGTGGGCACATGAATGCCGTTGGTTACGGACCCTATTGGGACTTCCTCCTGCGGCCAGCTTGGAAACAAGGTTTGGAAAATCTGCCTGCTCACTTTCCCGTGGAGTTTGCTGACGCCATTGATCTGACCGCTGCCGCGGACCGCGAGATAAGCCATGTTGAAGGGTTCCGAATCATCTTCCGGATTCTGCCTTCCCATGGCGAGCAGATCATCCACGGAGACATCGAGTTCATCCACTGCATAGTGGCTCAGATAAGTGCGAATGAGCCTGGGATCGAATCGGTCAAAGCCGGCACTCACGGCGGTATGCGTGGTGAATACATTCCCGGCTCGCGTGATGTTCATGGCAAGATCGAATGGCTTCTTATGGTCTTCCATATAAGAGCGGGCCCGTTCGAGCACAGCCAATGCTGCGTGACCTTCGTTGAGGTGACAGACCTCAGGCGTGAGCCCCAACGCTCGCAACAATCGCCAACCGCCGATGCCGAGGACGATCTCCTGCTTCAGGCGCATCTCTGCGTCGCCACCATAGAGTTCACTGGTGATCCCGCGGTGAGCCGCGGTATTGGCAAAGTCGTTGGTGTCGAGAAGATACAACTTTGCTCTTCCCACTGACACCTCCCAACAGCGGAGCCAAATCTTTGAGCCGGGAAGTTGAATTTGCAATCGTAACCACTCGCCATTTGGCTGTCGCAGCGGGCGGATCGGCAACTGCCCCGGATCGTTGACTGGATAGAGTGCCTGCTGCCGGCCTTCCGGATCGAAGTCCTGGCGGAAATATCCCTGGCCGTAGAGCAAGCCGACTCCGACAACCGGGACACCCAGCTCGCTGGCAGCCTTCATCTGGTCGCCGGCAACGTTGCCGAGTCCGCCCGAATAGATGGGCAGCGCTTCGCTCAGCATGAACTCCATGCTGAAGTAGGCGACCGTGGATAGCACGGCGTCTGGATGCTTGTGTTGGAACCATGCGTCGGCCTGATAGGATTCACGATTCTTCCGAACAAGACTGTCGAGACGGCCGCGGAACTCCGGCGCGTCCAACGCAGCCTTGATTTTTTCGCGGGAGACCGTTCGCAAGATGACCCACGGGTTTTGCGTGGTAGCCCAGAGTTCCTTGTCGAGCGCTTCCCACAACTCGTCCGCGGCATGGTTCCAGGACCAGTGAAGATTGAGCGCCAACTCAACCAGCGCATCAACTCCATCAACCTTGAACCAATCAGATGGCGCCTTCGGATCGTTCAATATCTCCCCCTGCGTACCGAGTCGAAGAAGCGGAGACCGCTATCGCAATCCTTAGGCGATGGCGGCCTCCGCGTTGAGTTCAGCGAGATGGAGCCTAACTGTCGGTGAACATGGCCTTCTGCGGATGCCCCTTGGCCAGTGGAGCCGGAGCGGCTGCATCGCTGAAGTCCTTCGTCCACTGCCAATTCCTGATCTCAGGCATATCCTCCAGGTGTTCGCGGATATAGACGTAGTGGCGTTGCAACTCCTGATTGAAGAAGTTGATTGCATCTTCAGCCTGCAGACGGAGGCGAGGGATATGCTTCAATGCGTCGAGTGCAAGATGAAAGCGGCTCATTTCATTGAGAACCACCATGTCGAATGGCGTGGTGGTTGTTCCGTAATCCATATAACCGTGCACGTGGAAGCGAACTTCATTAGAACGCCCGTGCACCAGCGTATGAATGAGCCATCGATTGTTGTGAAAGGCGAAGACGACGGGTGCCTTCTCGGTGAACAACGCGTTGAACGACATTTCGTCCATCCCGTGCGAATGCTTGTCTGGGAACATCAGAGTCATCAAGTCGACAACATTGACGACGCGCACCTTGATGCCCGGGACATGTTTTTGTAGCAGCCACGATGCCGCGCACGTTTCGATGGTTGGCACATCTCCGGCGCAGGCCAGCACAACATCCGGCTCATCGCCATTATCGTTGGTTGCAAACTTCCATGTGGATGCACCTTTCGAGCAATGATCAAGAGCCTCGTCCATATTGAGCCACTGGAGTTGAGGTTGTTTACCGCAGGTGACGACGTTGACGTAATTGCGGCTGCGCAGGCAATGGTCGAAGACGCTGAGGAGGCAGTTGGAGTCCGGTGGATAATACACGCGGATCACTTCACTTCTGCGCTCCAATGCATTGACGACGTACCCGGTTGCCTGGTGGCTGAAGCCATTGTGGTCGTTGCGCCAGGCATGACTTGTGAGCAGAACATTGAGAGACGCAAGCGGCCTGCGCCAGAGATATTCTCGGCATTGCTCCAGCCACTTGGCATGTTGTGTGGTCATTGAATCGACCACCTGCGCGAAGGCCTCGTAAGAGGACCACATGCCATGACGCCCCGTAAGCAAGTAGCCCTCGAGCCATCCCTGGCAAAGATGCTCGCTCAGCACTTCCATGACGCGGCCGTCCGGACCCAGTTCATCGTCGATGGAGACAATTTCGGCCATCGAGCACCGCTTTGTGGCCTCGAAGATGGAGTTCAGGCGATTGGAATTCGATTCATCCGGGCAGAACATGCGGAAGTTCGTCAGGTTCATTCTGAAGATGTCGCGGAAGAAGTCGCCAAGTTTGCGCGGCGCCTCGGCTAGAACCTGACCCGGTCCGGGGATCTCGAGCGCGTAATCCGTGAAGTCGGGCAGCGCAAGGGTGATCAACTCGCGTCCCCCATTCACATGCGGATTGCCCCCCATGCGGCGGTTGCCCGCAGGCGAGAGGGCCGCGAGTTCATCAATGAACTTTCCGTTCTCGTCGAAGAGTTCCTCTGGCTTGTAGCTTTTCATCCAGGCTTCAAGGATCTTGAGATGCTCGGGATTGTCTTTGACCGATGCGAGCGGAACCTGGTGCGCGCGGAATGTGCCTTCGATTGGGATGCCATCCACTTCCTTCGGGCAGGTCCATCCCTTGGGCGTGCGCAGGATGATCATGGGCCAGACGGGCTGCATCTTGAAGCCGTTCTTGCGCGCCTCTTGTTGAATGCCAAGAATCTCGGCATAACAATCCTCAAGCGTTTGAGCCAGCAGTTGATGGACGACCTCCGGGTCATCGCCCTCAACAAAGTAGGGCTTGTAACCCCGTCCTACATAAAGGGCCTTCAAGTCTGCATCACTCGTGCGCCCCTGGGCGGTTGGCCCCGAGATTTTATATCCATTGAGGTGAAGGATCGGCAGAACCGCACCGTCTCGCACCGGATTGACGAAGTTGACCGACTTCCAGCTTCCTTCCAGCGGGCATGTCTCGGACTCGCCATCCCCGATGACGCAGGCGACAATCAGGTCCGGATTGTCGAAGGCCGCGCCGAATGCGTGAACCAGAGAGTAGCCAAGCTCTCCGCCCTCGTGCATTGAATTCGGGACATGCGGCCCGCAGTGGCTGGGCACGCCGCCGGGCGTAGAGAACTTGCGGAACATAAGCCGCAAGCCGTCTTCATCGTGTGTGATCTCAGGGTGAACCTCGGTGTACGAGCCTTCCAGATATGAGCAGGCATTCAGGGAGGGACCACCGTGTCCAGGACCTGAAATGTAAATTATGTCCGCATCATGCTCTTTGATAAGCCGGTTCAAGTGAATGTAGATAAGGTTTTGTCCAGGCGAGGTTCCCCAGTGGCCAAGCAGCCTTGGCTTGATCTGTTCAGCCTTGAGCGGCTCACGCAAAAGAGGATTCTCAAACAGGTAGATCTGGCCGATGCAAAGATAGTTTGCCGCACGCCAGTACCGATTCATCTTGTCCAGCATCTCAGGCGAGAGCGGCCCCTTGGGCTTCGGGGCTCTTTCTTCGTTCTTGCCGTCGGCAGCAACCGCGGTTGACAGACTCACGTCGAAGATAAATCCGGATGAATTGCCATACTGATCGAAGTTCTTGCTGAAGGGTTGAGGCGTGTCATCCTTCTCAACTTTGTTGGGGAGTTCGGTGGTGGCCATAGTGACTGTTCCTTTCCATTTCTCCGCAACTAGCAACAGCGCGGTGGGGTTTTCGGACATCGGTTTTCTCGGGTCTGCCTGCAATGGATCTCCGGCTTCATTTCACCAGCAGCTTTTTGATCGAGTGCAATTCGAGACGGCGCTTTGCGGTGGTTCTGGGATACGCCATCTTGAGTTCCCCCAGCGCATCAAGAACGATCTGGGAGACGATGAGCCGCGCGTTCTCCTTATCGTCGGCGGGTACGACGTACCACGGCGCATGATGCGAGCTTGTCGCTTGGAAGCAATCCTCGTAGGCCTTCATGTAGTGTTTCCAGAATTTCCGCTCGTGAATGTCGGAGGTGCTGAACTTCCAGTTCTTGTCCGGTTCATCGATGCGCGCGAGAAATCGCTTCCGCTGTTCCTCGTAAGACAGATGCAGGAATATCTTGACGATTTGCGTGCCGTTACGATGAAGGTGCTTCTCCAGGTCCGCGATGGATCCATACCTCTGCTCCCAAATGTCCTTCTCGTCGCGCAACTCCTCGGGAAGCCCCTGGCTGCGAAGAATCTCCGGGTGCACTCGGACGACCAGCACTTCCTCGTAATAGGAACGGTTGAATATGCCGATCCGTCCGCGCTCGGGGAGGCGGCACGTCGTACGCCAGAGGAAATCATGTTCAAGCTCTTCGGCGCTGGGCTGTTTGAAGCTGAAGACCTCGCAACCCTCCGGATTGACGCCGGACATGACGTGTCGAATGGCGCCATCCTTGCCGGCGCCGTCCATGCCCTGAAAGATAAGCAGCAGTGCACACCGGTTGGACGCATAGTGAAGTTGTTGCAGCGAGCTCAACTTCTCCATGTGTTGGTCCAGAAGTTCCTTGTACTGCTTCTTCGACTTCGCATAGGGGGCGACAACCGTCGGCCGCTTGCTGAGGTCGACTTTCTTGTTTGGCGGCACACGGAAATCTTTTGAACTGATTGTTGTTTTCAATTTATCGGTCATGCCAGCCTCGTTGTTCGTGTCTGCTTATTTGGGGGATTCATGTTTCTGAGGTTCCGGATTCGCCTTCTCCCAGTCCTGAACGGTTTGAACGTCCTCGCGCCCTAGCTGTTCGTAGAGTTGATGGACTCGCTCGACGAGCTGTGGCGTCGCATCAGGCTGTGTCTTGTCTTTGGCTTCGGGCTTCGGCTGGTCAGCTTTGGCATCAGGCTTCGGCTGATCTGCTTTGGCGTCGGGCTTCGGAGCGTCGGGCTTGGCTTCCGGCTTTGGCTCGTCAGGTTTGGTTTCGGGCTTCGGCTCATCTGCTTTGGCATCAGGCTTGGGCTGGTCAGCTTTGACGTCGGGCTTAGGTGCGTCAGCCTTGGCCTCAGGCTCAGGTGCATCGGCCTTGGCTTCGGGCTTCGGTTGACCAGCTTTGGCGTCGGGCTTCGGCGCGTCAGCCTTGGCTTCCGGCTTTGGCTCGTCAGGTTTAGTTTCGGCCTTCGGCTCATCTGCTTTGGCATCAGGCTTGGGCTGGTCAGCATTGGCGTCGGGCTTCGGAGCGTCGGGCTTGGCTTCCGGCTTTGGCTCGTCAGGTTTGGTTTCGGGCTTCGGCTCATCTGCTTTGGCATCAGGCTTGGGCTGATCAGCATTGGCGTCGGGCTTAGGTGCGTCAGCCTTGGCTTCAGGCTTCGGCTCGCCCTTGGTCTCGGCCTTTGGCGCGGCCTTGACGGGATCAAAAATCTTATAAGCGAGCAGCTTGATGCGATCGTTGATCAGTGCCCAGGCGATTGCGTAGCCCCAGACGAACCCTGCCCACTTCCATCCCAGGGGCGTCATAAACAACCCATAGACGGCAATAAGCGTTGCGATGGCCTGGGTGCCCAGCACGGCCATCCAGAGGATCTTCGCCGGCCGGATGGACCAGAATGGACCACGTGTTCTGGTGAGGAAGATGGTCAGATGCCCGGCCACGGAGAGCTTGAGGTACATGAGTGTCTGTACGGTCAAGCGGTCCATGTGGAAGACGCGCTCGCCCAGATAGAACAGAAGAAACGCGGCGACAACGCCGATCACTCCCAGCACTGTGGAGATGGCCAGCACAAGCCGCATGTTCCAGGCTTCGGGCTTGTTTCTATACAAGACGTTGTCATAGGCGATCGACAGAATCGCCCCGTCGTTAAGCAGCGCGATCATCACGATCATGACCGCCGTTATGGGATAGAAATTGAAGACCAGGATGGCCAGCGTCATGAAGAACAGCACGCGCAGCGTCTCAGCGATGCGGTAGATGGCGTAGCTGTTCATGCGCTGGAAGATGCGGCGGCTCTCTTTGATCGCGTCGATGATCACGGAGAGACCGGAGGTGAGTAGGACGATGGAAGCTGCCGCTCTGGCTGCGTCGGTGGCGCCGGAGACGGCAATGCCGCAGTCGGCCTTCTTCAGGGCAGGCGCGTCGTTCACTCCATCGCCGGTCATGCCGACAATGTGGCCGCAGGTCTGCAATACGTCCACGATATGAAACTTGTGCTCCGGGAACACCTGCGCGAAGCCGTCCGCCTTCTCGATCTCCTCAGTTACCTGCGGCGTCTCCTTCTTCTTTGCATCGCCAAGTGCGTTGGCGTCCAGGATATTGACGCCCAGGCCCAGCTCTTTCGATGTTTCCCGGGCAATGGCAATTTGATCGCCCGTCACCATTTTGATTTTGACGCCCATCTGGAGGGCGTTGGCGATGGTTTCCTTGGCATCCGCGCGCGGCGGATCGAACAAGGGCAACATGCCGACAAATTTCCATTTGCCCTGCTCATCGGCCCTGGCCACACCCAGGGAACGGAAGCCGCGGCCGGCAAAATCAAGAATGGCTTTGTCTGCCGCTGTCTTGACTTCGGCGGCATTAGTCGCCATCTGCAGAATGACCTGTGGAGCTCCCTTGGCTACAAAAAACTGCTTCCCGTCCGGCCCTTTGACGGTGGCTTCCGTGCGCTTGTGCACCGGATCGAAGGGCATAAAGTGAAGCACCTGGCAGCTCTTCAGTTCCTTGTCATCCTTCACGCCGCCAATCACCGCCAGGTCGATGGTGTCCTTGTCTTCCGCGCGGGAGGCAAGCGCAGCCCAGAGAACCACGTTCCCGGCGGAGATGCCGTCTACGCAGAACGGATCGCCCAGTGTGAGTTTGTTTTGCGTGAGTGTGCCGGTCTTGTCCGAGCAGAGAACGTCTACGCCGGCCAGTTCCTCAATGGCTGACAGCCGGGTTACGATCGCTTCCTTCTTAGCGAGCAGGCGTGCCCCAACTGCCATGGTCACCGACAGGACAGTCGGCATGGCGACGGGGATGGCGGCTACCAGGAGCACCAGGCAAAATTCCAGCGTGGTGAGAACCTTGTCTCCGCGGAAGAGAGCGAAGACAAGAATCAAGGCGACCAGTGCCACCGCCAAAATGATCAGGTAGTCGCCGATCTTCATCACAGCTTTTTGGAAGTGGCTGACTGTATGAGCCTGCTCCACCAGTTGCGCGGTCTTGCCGAAGTAAGTGTTTGTCCCGGTGGCATAGACGATGGCGTCGATCTCACCCTGGCGGATGATGGAGCCGGAGTACACAGCCCCGCCTGGCTTGGCAGTGACTGGCAGCGACTCGCCAGTCAAAGCGGACTGATCTACCTCGATCGAATCGCCATCGAGCAATCGTGCATCGGCGGGAACGATGTCGCCCAACCGTAGACGGATGACGTCGCCGGGGACCAACTCGCTCGCTTTGGGATCCTCCCACTTGCCATCGCGCTTGACCTTGGCCTTGATCGCTAAACGGGCCTTGAGGGCGGCAATGGCATTCCCCGCCTGATGCTCTTCCCAAAATCCAACGAGGGCGTTAGATAAAAGCAGCACAAGGATGACGAAGAAATCGAGCCAGTGTTGGACAATCCCGGAGAGGATCACGGCAGCTTCAATCATCCACGGAATAGGGCCCCAGAAGTAGGAGAGGAACTTCAGGTATTCGTTGGTCTTCTTTTCCTCGATCTGGTTCGGCCCATATTGCGCCTGGCGCTTCGTAGCCTCGGCTTGTGTGAGCCCGTCAGCCGATGCGCCAAGCTTTTTCATCAGCTCCGGCATGGCGAGAGTCTTCAGGGAATTCTTGTCGTCCTTGGGCTTGGCCGTGTCTGGTTTCGATTCCATTTCAGATTGTTCTCCTGTTCTTGGGCCGTTTACCGGGGTTATTGCTG
>Ga0224553_1000483_pt1 | contig 17136 bp, 14 predicted proteins | sample 714S21014metaG_FD_179897 | JGI IMG/M metagenome (GOLD analysis project Ga0224553, IMG submission 179897) | Peat soil microbial communities from Stordalen Mire, Sweden - 717 S2 10-14 | ecosystem: Environmental > Terrestrial > Soil > Wetlands > Peat | place: Sweden: Norrbotten County, Stordalen... | reverse complement strand
CAGATGGCACAAGATTTGCCGGGCACTCCTTGCAGATGCGGCAAATCCCAATAGCTTCTTAGAAGCTGATCTTCCTCTCCGGAAACCAGGTGAGCTGGATGGTGGTGGTGGTCACGGTTTGCTGGCCGGCAGGGTAGGTGGGGGTGCCGGTGGGGTAGATGGGAGCTTTCCAGTGTTCCAGGGCGAAGTTGCCGTTGACCTCGAAGTCCTTGCCGATGCGCTTGACCGCCTGGAAGTTGATGTCGTTCAAGGTGGTGCCGCCGGGGATAAAATCCTTGGCGGCTTTCTGATTGCGTACGCCCACCTGGAGCCATTCATTGCCGCTCAGGTGATAGGTAATCCATGCCTGGCCGCCCTTGTCCTCGCGTCCAATCCAGTCGCCGAAGAGCTGGCCCTGGTTGGTATAGCCCTGTCTCTCAATTCCTTCCCAGTACATGAAACGGCCGCCCTGGCTGTTCGTGATGGGAGGATCGGTGGAGACAGCTTCAGCGCGCAGGTCCAGCTTGGGAATGCCAGGCACATGGGAGAGATAGAGGCCGGGACGCCAAGCGGCGCGCCGCGGAGCATCGATGGGGGAAACATCGTCATGCACTTCCGAGTCGGCATAGAGCGTGAGCCAATTGCGGACGAAGGGCAGCCGGTAGGAGAAGTCGAAGGCGCCAAAGCGCGCTCCAGGATCGTTGCGGCCGTTCTTGCTCCCGTCTGTGGGAGAGGCCGTGCTGAAGAAGCTTTTCAGAAACGTGTGGATTGTGACGGGCGAGTGGCCTTCTCCTCCCCAGATTGCCGTGCGCTCGAAGCCGAATTCGAGGTTTTCCGTTGGCCGGAAGCTGACCTTCTCGACGTGTACCCAGGGGTCGCCCGGATTGACCACATTCGGTGTATTGGGTACTCCAGGCGTCAAAGACGGCATCTCCGTATGCCCTCTGAGCGCTCCGACCATGAACTCATAGCGAAAGGGGCCCGTAAGCCGGGAGAGCAGCGGAATCTGGAGCGGTTCGATTCGATTGATGCGGAAGGAATAGATGTTTTCGGCGTTGTTCGAGTAGGCCATGCCGCCGCCCAACCCAGGCCCAAGCCAATCGTCCTGTTTGCCGAAGGAGATCTCGTGGTTGAGGACGTGGGCGGAGACATAAGCCTCGATGAACCGCCCATCGGTAGTGTTGGCAATCGGTCCCATGGGGATGGTGGCCTGGTTGTATGGAAGCCCGGTGGCGGCGTTGAGGAAGGTCGTGCCGTCAATCGCGCTGAGCTCCTGGGCCAGTGTTTGGGAGTAGCCGGCAGCCGAGGGCGCGCCTTGGAACTCGCCGCGCACATAGAAAGTAAACCGACCGGCGGTGGCATAGCCGCTGGCACCGGAGTAGTTGTTGAAACCGTTTTCGTAGGGACGGCCGTAGTCGTTGATGATGGTCGAGCCCAGATGGAAGCTGTCACGCAGGGGTGTGCCGCTAATGCCGCGGGCCACGGAGTATACCGACTCGATGTGGGAGTTGCCCTGGTGCGTCAGGCATTGCATTTCGGCGTCGTAGTGCAAAAAATGGATCAAAGCGGCGTAGATATCCTGCGCCTCGCCAGTGGTTGGATCTCCATACATATCCGCGTCGTGAAACTGGGCGTCGATGTCTTCAAGCATGTGGCTCAAACTGGCGCGCGTCCAGGGGCGCATGCCCAGATAAACATGATCGATATAGCCCATCGAGTAAAGCCGCAACACGGCTGGATAGACCCAGCTATCAACCGGGATGTACGGCGAACCCTGTGTGGAGGACCTGCAAACGGTCGCCGAACGGCCGGAATCGCGCCCCGACTGCCCGGTGCCCTCAGGTGCTCCAGGCTGTTCAGCCGCGATTGGGTAAGCGGTCATCAGGAGAAGTCCTGCCAACACGGTTGCGCATTGGATAACAGGAGCAATGGCCACATGTCTGTTCACGTTCATACCCATCTCTCTTATTCCCCCATACCGGATAGCTCTATGAACGAGCCCCAAGAAGATTGTGCATTCCGGTGAAGTTGTCCGGTTATTCCGGTGCTGTGTGGCAATCGTCTCACCTTTGACCACAGGATGAAACGGCAACAAGATTCAACCCTTGGAACTGACGGATGAAAATCCTTCAGCGAGGGTATCCAAAACCAGGGAAAGCGCGTGTTCCCAATGAGGCAAAATCACCCCAAACGTCTGCTCCAGACGTTGGCACGACAAACGGGAGTTGGCCGGACGTTTGGCGGGACGAGGAAACTCGCTGGTCTTGATGGGGATCAGGCTGGGAACCGTAAAGCCGAAGGTTCCAGACGATTTGGTCAACAACGCCTTCGCAAACCCAAACCAGGTGGTTTCTCCCGTGCTGGTGAGGTTGTAGGTGCCACTGCGTCCATCGAGCCCGCCACCGGAAGGCGCTAGCAATTGCGCCAGAATATTGGCGGTAACCTGAGCAATACATTCGCTGGAGGTTGGAGCTCCAATTTGGTCATCCACAATCTGCAGCTCCGACTGTTCTTGTGCAAGACGCAACATCGTCAACAGGAAGTTGCTTCCGCGTGCCCCATAAACCCAACTGGTGCGCAGAATCAGGTACTCGCCTCCTACCGACTGGATGGCCTGGTCTCCTGCCAGCTTCGTCTTGCCATAAACATTGATGGGATTGGGGGCATCGGTTTCAACATAGGGGCTCGGCTTGGTGCCATCGAACACGTAGTCCGTCGAGTAGTGCACCAACAGGCTGCCCAACCGCTTGGCCTCCTCCGCGATCACCCCCGGCGCAGTGCCGTTGATCGCCATTGCCAAATCAGGGTCACTTTCAGCCTTATCGACTGCCGTATAGGCAGCCGCATTGATGATTACCGTGGGCTCCTCCGTTCGCACAGTCGTACGAATCAAATCTGACTTGGAAAAATCTATCTCAGGATAGTCAATCGCGGTCACCTCGCCGAGACAAGCCAATTTGTGACGCAATTCCCAGCCCACTTGGCCGATACGGCCAAAAACTAGAATCTTAGTGTTTTGCATTCGCTTCCTTCAGGAGAAACTTTCCTTCAAACACTTCTGCCTCGCGGAAGGTCTTCGCCGCGGCATCTTTTGAGGAGAGAATAGGCTGACCCGCCAGCGGCCATTCAATAGCCAGATCCGGATCGTTCCAAAGAATAGTGCGCTCAAACTCCTGCGCATAATAGTCTGTAGCTTTGTAAAGAAAGTCGGCGGACTCCGACAGTACGACGAAACCGTGGGCCAGTCCCGGAGGCATCCAGAGGATGCGCTTGTTCTCCGCCGACAACTCCACACCTACCCACTTCCCAAAGGCTTGAGAATCGCGGCGAATATCGACGGCGACGTCGAAAACTTTGCCGCTGACCACCCGAACCAGCTTGCCCTGGGGTTGACTTATCTGATAATGCAAGCCACGCAGTACGTTGCGTTGCGAGCGGGAGTGATTGTCTTGCACGAAATGCGCGTCAATGCCTATGTTGCGCATTTCTCTTTCATTGAAGCTTTCCAGAAAAAAGCCTCGGTCATCACCGAAAACAGTCGGTTCAACGATCGACACTCCCGGAATCTGCGTGGATTGAACTTTCATGAACTATAACCCCGGATTTGCTAGAATCTCGCGTAAATAATCGCCATAGCCATTCTTGATGCCGGCAGCCAATACTTCCAATTGCGCCGCATCGATAAAGCCTGCGCGGTAGGCAATCTCTTCCGGGCAAGCCACTTTCAGCCCCTGCCGTTTCTCGATGGTCTGAACGAACGAACTGGCCTCAAGGAGTGAGTCGTGAGTGCCGGTATCCAGCCAGGCGATTCCGCGGCTCATGGTTTCAACCAATAGTTGGCCCTTTTGAAGATAGACGCGGTTTACATCTGTGATTTCCAACTCGCCGCGTGGCGAAGGCCGCAAGCCGGCGGCAATATCCAGAACCTGATTGTCATAAAAGTAGATACCTGTTACCGCATACCGGGATTTGGGGTGCGTGGGCTTTTCCTGCAGATCCACGGCCCGTCCGGAAGCATCCAGCTCGACCACCCCGTAACGCTCGGGGTCCTTCACCCGGTAGGCGAAAATCGTCGCTCCCGAGGGCTGCGCCTCCGCGGACCGGAGCAATGTCACCAGTTGATGACCGAAGAAGATGTTATCGCCGAGCACCAAGGCGCAATTGTCCCGACCCACGAAATGGCGGCCCAGAATGAAGGCCTGGGCCAATCCCTCCGGCTTGGGTTGGACGACATACTGGAAGGCCATTCCCCAGGCAGAACCATCTCCAAGCAATTGCTGGAAACGCGGAGTGTCCTCCGGCGTAGAGATCACTAGCACATCGCGGATGCCCGCCAGCATCAACACGCTCAGCGGATAATAGATCATTGGCTTGTCGTAGATGGGGAGCAGTTGTTTCGACACCACATAAGTGACGGGGTAGAGGCGGGTCCCCGATCCTCCGGCTAGGATAATGCCTTTGCGTGTACTCATAGTTTCGCCGCACCTGCGGGGCTCGTGGGGTTGTACTGCAAGTTAATCCATTCTCGGTATGAGCCGCTCGTCACGTGCTCTACCCATTCAAGATTGTCCAGGTACCACTCTATGGTCTTGCGCAAGCCGCTGGCAAACGTCTCTCGTGGCAGCCAGCCTAGTTCGCGCTCAATCTTGGCAATATCCATCGCATAGCGGCGGTCGTGACCAGGGCGGTCTTTGACGAAGGTGATCAGGCTCTCATAAGGTCTCTGGGCAGGTTTTAGATCGTCCAGGATGGCGCAGATTTGCCGTACCACCTCAAGATTTGACATCTCCTGCCTTCCACCAATGTTGTAAGTCTGCCCCGGAATGCCTCGATCCAGCACGGTGCAGATGCCATCGCAGTGGTCCTCGACATAGAGCCAGTCGCGCACATTCTGGCCGTCGCCATACACCGGCAGCGGCGCGCCCTTGAGGGCATTGAGGATTACGAGTGGAATCAATTTCTCAGGGAACTGGCGTGGGCCGTAGTTGTTGGAGCAGTTGGTGGTGAGCACAGGAAGGCCGTAGGTATGGTGGTAGGCCCGAACCAGATGATCCGAAGCGGCCTTCGACGCTGAATATGGGCTGTTGGGCGCATAGGGCGTCTCTTCGGTGAAGGCCGGAGCGGTCGGGGTGAGCGAACCGTAGACTTCATCGGTGGAAACGTGCAGAAAACGGAACGCATGCTGTTGCTCGGCAGGCAATGCCGACCAGTATTCCCGGACGGCTTCCAGCAACTGGAAGGTACCCTCGATGTTAGTGCGAATGAATTCCGCTGGACCGAGAATAGAGCGATCCACATGGCTTTCCGCGGCGAAATGCACAATCGCGGAGGGGCGTTGCTCATCGAGAATGCGGCGAACCAATGCGCCATCCACGATGTCCCCGCGCTCGAAGCGGTACCGCGTGTCCTGCGCCACCAACGCCAGGTTCTCCAGGTTCCCGGCATACGTTAGCTTGTCAAAGACAGTCACGGGCGCCTGCTGGTGGGCCAGCCATTGCAGCACAAAATTGGAGCCGATAAAGCCGGCCCCGCCGGTTACTAAAATATGAGAATCCGATGACATCTATTGTCTCCATTCGCAAGCCAGTAATAATACTGGGACGTGTTTACGATAAGTTCTTAGCAGCTTTTTCCTTGTCGTTTTAAAAACGCCACATAGGATTAAGGTCTATCTGGTGGCGGCTGAAAGACACCAAGCCGGACGGATTCTTGCATAATAGGCACTCGAATTTCAAAGACACCTTTGTCAAACTGATTCTGCAGAGCCGGGTTTCCGCTGACCTGAGCTTCATTGGCAACAGACTTATCTTGTAGCCATTCAACCTTATAGCTATGCGTAAGGGCCTGCTTCTTCCCCTGGAGAAAACGCGCACCAGCAAGATCGCTTAAGGCACAAAACACAACAGACAACACTAGCGTTCCAAGCAGAACACCCCTACGAAGAGATTTCCTCTTCAAAAGCGGGAGCAAGTCTTCAATCAGGAAGATATATGAGAACGCTAGGAATAGATTCGAGTATATTCTGTAGCGCGATGCCAGGCTCTGTGCCAGGCCCAAGTCAGACCTTAGTCCAGATACGACTATAGCGTTGATGAGAATAAATATCATAGAGTAAAAGACGGCCGGATTCCGTTGAAAGTAACGTCTCCGTAGGGCAAACAAAAAGATGCCAAATAAGACGAGCCCGAGAGTGAGGCTAGTCGTCAAAGAGATGTAACGTGCCGCCGATGCTCCCAGGAACGAGAGCGCATAAAGAATGTTGAAATGTGCAAGACTACCAGCCGATCCATGCGTCCCCGCCTGCGAAGACATATCACTATACCGAAACAGGTAAACTGAAAGCGCTAATGCGGCGATCAGTACCCACGCAGTCATCTGCCGCCAGCGCTTGGTTTGCGCCAGGATAAGGATGCCAACCGGCACGACGAAGAAGCCATTCGGCGAGGATCCTATAGCAAATAAAAGCAAGACTGAGGCGCACGCCATTGATCGTAGTGAGACTTTACTGAGGAAAGCAATCGACAGTAGTGAGAAGGATATTACGGCCAGATGTTGCAAGGAAGATGACACAAAATCAAGCGCTGACGCATATTGAAGTTGAAACAATAGATAAGCGACAGGCACGAGAAAGAGACACCTCTTTGCCAAATCACCAGGCGCTAGACGAGACATCGAGCAGACAGTAAGAAAGATGAGCAAAGCGAAGGCATTTCCAAGCGCTACAAGAGGAAGAAAGGTAATCTTGCCAAACAGGCTATACTGGGCAATGACTACGACGTTTTCTAAGATCAATTTATACCCATTATGCTGAGCAGTCAGCACATAGACGAGCTTCGGCATAAATCCATGGCATTGGCTGATATAGTTCCCGGCAGCTAAAACAATATCGTAGTCATCCAGAATCGGAATTCTGACGGCGTTCTTCCACAAAATCGCGTAAAACACGATCGCAGGCAGAGCGATCAGAAATAAGCCTAAGAAAAGATATAGGCGTCTCTGAAAACAGGATTTTAGATACATTGTCAACTCCTCGCTGAATACGATGCCAATTTGCTGCACGGCGTTATGAAACACCGGCAAAAGAGGCGGAATCACATCTTCTGCCACAAACAACTGAAGGCGGGCAGCCTCACGGAGAGAAAGCTGTGCGTTTCATCGTATATCTTCGCCGACGGCTGCGTGGTCTGTCGCAGCGGACATGACCTTTTTCACCGTCGCACAGGTATCGTGAATGTACTCTTCGGTCAAAGTCGGATGCACCAGAAACATCAAGCTCGTCTCTCCCAGTTCACGCGCAACGGCAAGGCGCTCCCGAGGGCGCCACTCGGGTGGAAACGCCCTTTCCAAATAAATCTCGCTGCAACTGCCACTAAAGCATGGAATACCTTCCGCCTCAATCGCCTCGATAATCCGATCTCGCGTCCACTCAGGGCGAAGCGCCTCTGGACGGACAAAGGCATAATACTTGTAATAGGCATGTTCAATGCGTTTCGGAGGCACCGTTACACGCAAACCCGACAAAGCTGCAAACTGGTTGGTCAGAATTTGAGCGTAATTGCGCCGAACGGAAAGCCATTGGGGAAGTTTCCTCAGCTGTACTCGACCAATCGCTGACTGCACCTCCGTCAGCCTCCAGTTTGTTCCAAACGACTCATGCAACCACCGGAAGCCCGGAGCATGTTCACGATGGTAGACTGCGTCGTAGCTCTTCCCGTAATCCTTGAAGGACCAAATCGAGTTCCACAATTCGGCCGAGTTTGTCGTCACCATGCCTCCCTCGCCGGCAGTCGTCATGATTTTGTCCTGGCAGAAGGAGAACGCAGCCACATCCCCCAGCGATCCGACGGGCTTCCCTTTGTAATTGGCTCCTTGCGCCTGGGCGCAATCTTCCACGACCTTGATGCCGCGCTCGCGAGCCAAGGCAAGAATCTCATCCATTTCGCACGGCCACCCGGCGAGGTGCACAGCGATAATTGCCTTGGTGCGAGGCGTCAGCACACGCAGAATGCTTTCCGCCGTAATATTCTGGCTGTCGTGGTCTACGTCCGCAATGATCGGATGGGCACCGAGCATCACCGCGCAACCGGCGGAAGAGATGAACGTCCTACTCGGGGTAACTACCTCATCGCCAGGTCCGACGCCCAATGCCTTCAACGCGCATTCCAGCGCCACCGTTCCGTTGGCAAGCGCAATGGCATATTTGCAGCCGACAAATGCCGCGAACTCCGTCTCGAAGAGTCGGCCTTCCTCGCCCGTCCAATAATTGACGCGACCGGCGCGCAACACTTGCACGGCTGCTTCTATCTCGTCGTCAGCAAAAAAGGGCCACGGTGCGTCCAGCGATATTGTATTGGTTTTGTGGTCCATTGCGTCCCATCACTCTTAGAGCTGCGTTTTGTACAGTTCAGACGCCAATTCGGGAACCGACGGAGCCCGTCATGGCCGCAAGGCATCCATTTGTAGACTGTCGATTCCGACTCAATGCTTTATTCCTTCGCCGCGCACAACCTTAACCACCGTCATACCAATGATCTGGAGATCGAACATAAAAGATCGCCGCTGCAGATACTCATAGTCGAACTGTACCTTGACAGGGATTGGCAGGTCATCACGGCCGTTCACCTGTGCCCAGCCGGTCAGTCCAGGCACCAGCAAGTGAATACCCCGCTCAGTCCGGAGTGCCACTAGATCGTTCTGGTTGAACAATGCCGGGCGTGGCCCGACAAAACTCAGATCACCCACGAGGATGCTGAACAACTGAGGCAATTCATCGAGGCTTGTCCGGCGAAGAAAGCTGCCTATAGGGGTTAGATAAGCCACAGGATCCGATAAAAGGTGCGTGGGAAGCTGGGGGGTGTCTATCCGCATGCTCCGGAACTTCGGCATCTTGAAAATGCAATTCCACCGGCCCACTCGGTCCGACCAGTACAGTACTGGCCCCTTGGATGTGAGCTTTACCGCCAGCGCGATCAAAGCCATCGGGATCGCAAACAGGATCAACAGTAGACTACTCGATATGATGTCATACAATCGCTTCATAAGAATCAACAGTGAGCGGCTGACTACACAAATGCCCCCTAATTGCGCATTGAGCGAAGATAATGATCGACCATTTGTTGGAGCACCGCTCCGACGTTTCTGTCCCACTCGAAGCGCGTCTGTGCCAAGCGGCTAGTGCTGAACGTCAAGTCTGATGTCAACTTTGCGACAGCCTCACGTGAAACAGGAAGATGCACTCCCAACTTCTGGATCACCGAACCAGCCGCGCCGGCTATACATAAGACTGCAGACGGCACAGTACGAGGCCTGCGTCGCTTCATTCGATCAGCTAGTTCGTTTCCGAAGTCCACAAGCGAATAAGGACTTGCGTCTGCGAGATTGTAGGTGCCTGCGGAAACACCTCTTCCTGCCAAATGCGCCATTGCCCGTGCCGCATTCTCCACTGACAGAAAACTACGCATTGGGTTCCTGCCCGACATGTGAAAGTAATAGCCGCGATCAATGCCGCGCATCATTCGGTCAAGATTGAAACGCGCCCCTGGGCCGTAGATTAGGCACGGACGGGCAATCACTACTTCCATCCCCCGCTCAGCTGCCTCGCGCACAAGCCCTTCCGCCTCGATCTTAGTAAAAGAGTAATAGCTGGACGCGGCCACGGGCGCGGATTCGTCGATGTCCAGCCCCGAGTGCGCTGCGTAAACATGGGTTGTCGAAACAAACACTAACCGCTGAACGCCACGCCGCAGCGCTGTATCCAAAACTGTTCTTGTGCCTTCGACATTTACTTTGTAGGAACGCTGCTTTTCCGCCTCGGTCCGCAGCGATGAATGCGCAATGCCAGCCAGGTGGATGATCGACGTACAGCCCTGAACGAACCTATCCGTAACCTCAGGCGATGTCACCTCACCAATGATATACTCCACATTATTCACGGGGGCCGCTCCCATGTCCATTGCCAGTACGCGGACCGGCGAGTCTAGTGCCAGTCGCGCAACCAGTCGCTGGCCGACAAACCCGGTTCCACCCGTGACTCCGATCACTATTGATTCCCCTCTATTGCATAATCGTTTGCGGACTGGGCGTCGCCCCTCGTGCAGACAGCCACTTGCCAAATCCATCCTTCTCCCCAAGCCGCATCCACTCTACAACAATAACCCGTGAGCTACAATCTCGCCCAGCTCGGGAAAAGCACATTCACTGAACACCTTTACTCTCCTAACGCATGTGCGCGACCATTTACCAGCGAGGAAGATTCGCGACTTCCGCCAATATTTGATGCAAAAAAGTCTTTCATATCTGCCGCGATCTTAGAGGATTCCACCTGTGACGCAAAGAACCGTTCACAGTTGTCAGCCATAGTCGTAGTGCCGTTGCGGCAAAGACGCAGAAGGCCGTCTCTAAGTTGTTGTCGATTCCCGCCTTCGTAATTCTCGCCCAGCTCATGTTCCGAAACAAGATGCTGCAAGTCGCCAGTCATCGAATTGACCAAGGGCAGACCTGCTGCTAAATACGTGGCCGCTTTGTAAGAGAACGCTGCTGTTGTATTGATATAGCCGTTAAATCCGACGTGGCAGCTTCGCAAAATCTTACCCAGACGATGAGGCTCGAACACCACACCAAAGAATCGGTGCTGGATCTTGCGACGTTCCAACTCTCCGACGAACCACTCTTGCCGGTCTCCCTTACCAATCACGAAGATCTGCATGCTGTTACGAAGATCATCATCTGAAAGAACATCTAGCAGTGTGTCAAAGTCGTAGAGGTGCCCTATATTCCCAACATACGCAACCGTAAATACCTGTTGCTTCGCTACAGCAGGCTCAAATCGCTCGTGCCCTATGTAGAACCGTTTCACCTTCGCTGAGTCATTCGCATACGTTGCTGCTTCGTTGATAAATTCGTCCGAAACAGCCATCACGAGATCAGCCAGGGCGACCGCAGACTTGAAGAACCATTTCCAAAGCCCGAACGCCGGGGCCAATAGACGTCTCAACAGCGGGGGGAACGGCAGCACATCAGGCCAGATGTCAACTACGTCAATAATCTTCGTCTTCGTACCGGCTAGCTTGAATATGAGCCATGCCAACACGTTCAATGGGGCGCTTACATAGACCACGTCATATCTGTCGCGGTTCTGCTTAAAATATGCGGTTGCTTTGAACGCGAACAGCAGATGCGATATCAACCGCGCGACGCCCACATTACTCCGATACGGGCGCGTTTCAAGATATACGACTTGCTCATACTGCTCATAGTTTCGGTGTTCAAGTTTGGCTTTCTGCCCGTGGTCGAAGTCGCTCGTCACTACGTCAACGGACATGAACTCAGCTAGGACCGAGGCAACAAATCGCGGTCGACCAGCCGGTCCACCAATGCTGAAAAACGGAGCAAGCACCAGAGCCCGTTTCTGGTTTTCGATATGAAAGCTACTCATATTTTTGCGCTCTCTTCCCCCATATCCGCGATCGTTGGCATTTGCACTAAGCGTATTCGTGGACTTGCGAGCATTACTCAACAATCCGCTGAAAGGAACCTGCCGTACGTTACCTTGTCAGACATCCGCCCATGCCGCCTATCTAGTACCGCGACCGCGTAAATCTGTAATCTTCGAGGTCTCAAAAGCGAGACATGGGGCACCAAAACCTTTATGATCGCATTACATAATCACATGGTCATGATACTAGCAGGAGATGACCACTCATTCACACCTTACAGACTGAAGACTCAAACAGCAGCAGACAGAACGCGTAGTAATTCATGCTGAGCAAAGTCTCAAGCCGTCCCACATCTATCGCAGCGGAACAGCGTCTATGCCTTCTAAAACGAGGTACACTGCTCCGCCGAAAACACCGTCCTGGACATAGGGGTTCCTGGCTATTGCCTTTCCGAATAGTATTTCAACGCTCTTTCAATGCCAGGTCGAAAGTCGATCTTCGGCCTGAATCCCAATTGCCTTTGTTTCGTCGTGTCGCCACCCCTTGCATGGACTCCGCTTGGTTTATCCGATAGGCCCTTCACTTGGGGGCAGTAGCCAACGATTCTGGCAGCTAGCTTCGCAAAATCGATAAAACTAGTAAAGACCCCTGTCGATAGGTTCACCGCGCCGCCATCGTCAATCTTATCAATCATAGTCATTACGCCATCCACGCAGTCCTCAATGTGAATAAAGTCACGCATCTGCGTCCCTGTTCCCCATACATTCAGGACTTCCGCTCCACGTTCTGCCAGCGCGCGCTTGCAGATGCTCGGGAACGGATAGGCGTCGTCCTGGTCCTCTCCATATCCAGAAAAGGGTCGATAGCAAATCGACTTCAGTCCATGCTTCTCGTATGCCAACTGAGCCAGGTATTCGCAAGTTAGCTTTGCCCAGCCATAGCTCATATCGGGCATGCCGATATCGTCCTTGAAGGATATCATCTCCTCTTTGAGAAGCACATAGCATTCGGGCCGCTGTAGTTTGATTGGATACGCGGCACTGGAACTGAAGCAGGCTGTCTTCTTTGGCCGGTTTTCCTTGGCCCATTCCCAATATGCTGCGTCGATTGATAGATCGTCCGCCACCGCCAGAGGGTTGTTCTCGATCATGAGCCGTCCGCCAACCATGGCAGCCAAGGGGAAGGCGTAGTCGAAGTCGGTGTCTTTTACACGCGCGAACCACGTTCGGCAATCTTCTTTGTAGAAATGGAAGTTGGTATATTCCATCGGGTCGAATAGAGGCCACCCATCTGCGGGATCAATGCCTCCAGTAAACTCGGCCACGCAGTCCACAGCATGCACTTCATCCCCAGCATCTAATAGCCGTTTCACGATATGACGCCCAACAAAACCAGCGCCGCCAGTAACCAATACTTTGTGCATTCTGAAAGTTCCTCCTATCGCGTTTGAATACCGATCTCAAGTTCCCAAGGATGTATGCGGAGATCGCCTGCACATCCCGAGCCTGAATCAGTTTTGCATTGCTCTGATACCCCATAAGCCTCTGCGCCATATTGCAAACAGAGTCATTGCAAGATACGCAGCTACCATACAATCATCCTGGCCACAAAGTGCAGTCGCTCTTAGCCTACAGATAATTCGCTCCAAAGATATCGCTCGAAAGCCCGACACGTCCACTTGATTCTCTTGCCAATCGTGAACTCCGCAGGAAAAGCCTTAATGTGCCTATTTGCAGACTCTTCGAGAGGAAAGATATCTTTCCACTGCTCCTGTAATGCCTTCGATACTGGGTACAGTACCCAACAAGCTCTAATAGACAATGCGACTCAGTTGCTCATGCTCAAGATTTCCGAGAGCGTCTTTTTCATATTGGTCTTCATATCGTATCTCTCTGTGAGGAAAGCCTGCGCATTGCGAACAAGAGATTCTGCCAAGTTCGGTTCAATCAGAAGCTTCCGCACACAGTCGGCAAACTCCTGAGCCGTATCTGCAACCAAGAGATGTATCGAGTCTTTAAACCCTGTTCCCTCCACGCCCATAGAAGTGGTAACTACAGGCATACCTTCCTGCAATGCTTGAATGAGTTTCACTTTGAATCCAGCACCGCGAATGACAGGATTCACAAATACGGCAGCACTTGCATAGATGCTATCCAGCGTAACTGGATTCTCTGTGAGAGAAACATTGTGGTACGGCTCAATCAGGTGTTTCAACTCTGGAATTGGCTGGCCTGCCGTCCGCCCCGCAATATCGAAGCTATAACCGTCAAGGTCACGTAGTAGAGGATGAACTTTCTCAATATACCAAGCAACTGCATCTGTGTTATGCGTAATTGTAAGCGAGCCAATGAAGATAACCTTTCTCCCACTCGCAGAAAATGGTCGCAGCGTCGATGAGTCTACATGTGTGGGAAGAAAGGACGATTTTCGGTCGTTCTGAGGATTCCTCCGCACATAGTCCTTTCGCTCGCTATCCGAGATAAACCAGAGATAATCGCATTTCCTTCTCACTTTCGGAGAAAATGAGCGAAATTTAAAAGACTCCGAATAATAGTAGAGTTTTTTCAGCAAGTTATCAGAACCTTCCGCAAGTTCACGGAAATATCCAATTTGCTCATTGTGAATTCTGAGAATCAGCTTGGTATGCCGAGCTGCGGGATTATGCAGAAAGGCGGCGACGTACTCGGCTTCGAGAAGAGCTGCATCATAGTGTTCACCGAGCGCCACATTCTGTAGATCGATTCGGCTGCGCACCTGGAAGGGAACGAGAGAGAGTATAGACCTTAGTCCACATCGGCGAGGCACAACCCAGAGATTCCCCACGTGCTCCCGCACAGCCTGCATTCTGTCTTCGTCCGGCATCTCTCTTACACTGGCAAGCAGATCAACACTGTATCCCATCTTCGTCAGTATTAGAATGCGAGCCCACATATCAATTGCAGCACCGTGCGTCGGCGGATAAGGAAAGTCATTTGCAACAACAAGGATTCTCTTCATTTGCAGTATTCCTTCGACCAAGACTTTGAACAAATCGTGATTAAGATCTATGCATCCAGAACTCGGAAAGAGCCAATAACAGATCGAGCCTATTTCGAACCCTCCGAAAGATCGTCAAGGGTTTCTTTCCTGTCGCTGTTGATGAATGTCGTCTATTCAGAACCAGCGTTTCGGGAATGTATAACGATCGGTGACCGGACAACGAGTTTCTTATTCCGATCCATATGTCATGAAGCACGGCATATTTATGCGGGAGCGGTAGAATCTCTTCTATTAGTTCAGCCCGGAACGCCATTGTGCAGCCACCAAACCGATTGCGCACCAGGTTGGCCCAGAGACCTGGCCGGAACTCGCCTCTTTCCGAGAAATAGGAGACGGAAAGCAAAGCACCTTCAGAATCAATAATTGCAGTGTCTGTTGCGACAAGCGTGGCATCAGGATTGGAATGAAACGCATTAAGAATTACTTCCACCTTCCGGGGCTTCCAGAGATCATCCTGATCGCTTAGAAATAGTATACTTCCGGATGCGGCGCGAATGGCGTCCTCGAAGGTATGCGATACTCCCATATTCCTAGTGTGTTCGATAAGCCGGACTCTGCTGTCTTGGAGGGACCGCACACACTGTCGAGTCGCATCTGAAGAGGCGTCATCCACTACAATGACTTCGTCTTCTGCCGCAAGCTGACTCAGAATCGACTGTAACTGAGCCGTAATATATCGCTCGCCGTTGTAGGCTGCCATGCAAACAGAGACTGCTGGTCGTTCTTCGGGAGGCTCCCGGCCTGGTTCAGCGCCCGAGAGACTCCGCATCCGCAGCTCCATTTCGCTTTTCCAGTCCCGGATCCGGCGCGTCCTGGAATGAAATACGCGCCTCTTCAGCGCATCCCATGTCAGTTGGCGAATTGCAGGGGCGTGTCCCCGCCTCCGCTGCCGCCAGATGCGACAGAGGAGGCGCCCTGTCAATGCGAGGCCCCAAATGTGCCCCCCATACAAATCACAAAACGCAGACTCCGCCTGCAGAAAATTCCGGAAACGATCCGGAGTGAGCCTCTCTCCGTGGAGCAAAGACAGCTCTTGTTCCACCTGAATATCTCCCGCGACAAATATCTTCCGTCCGCATTGGTGGAGCTGCCGGTACACATAGGCATCCAGGTAATCCAGCCAGAAGTAAGGGTTGAAGCCGCCAATCTGCCGTAGCGCGCTGACACGAAAAAGGGACGCCGAATTGACCGCATCGGTTTCTTGTCTGGCGATGCCCTCAAAGCCGCAGGGCACATAGCTTACCCCAGAAAACCTTATGAATACTGGAGACAAAGGCCTACCGGCATCCGAGAGTTGAGGCACAATTGCGGCAACTCTATTGTCTGGCTCGAGGTCGAGCGCAAGCTTGCTGATGCGAGATAGGTAATCGGGGGGAAGCGTCGTATCCTGGTCCAAGGTCAGCAGCCAGGTATACCTTCCACTTTGGGCAATCGCCAGGGCACGATTATATGCAGCCGCGAGGCCCGCGTTTTGCCCTGCTGATTCATACTGCACACCGGCTGGCAAAGGACCGGGGTCACATCCTCCTGGAGTATTGTCATATAGGAGGATTTTCAGATCGAGATTGTCGGGCGGCAAATGACGAAGTGCTTCCTGCAGGCTTTGAAAAGCCTGGGAGTCCGCAGGAGTGGCATGGTATAGCACTACCACGGCAAAGAGCCGCGGCGCAGTTACTGCGGGTGGTATGCTCATACGCTTTTCGATTTTAGACCACATTTCTAATCTGAGATAAAAGACAGTGGAGTACGGGATATGTAAATGGCCAGAGACTTGGTAGACTCATTACGCTGGTACCTTCAGCCGCAGGTTCGTGCAGATATCCAGTGACCCTGCAAAAGATGGAGTTTCCCAATGCGCATGCTCAAAATCATAGCTCGCCAGCGCACTGAAGAATGCATCCTGGCACTCCTGCCCGTGCAACTCGATGCACAGGTTGCGCACGCGCGACAGCCAGTTCGACACATCCGCACAAAAAATCTTTGCCTCGGCACCCTCGACATCGATCTTCAGCAGATCGACCTGAGGAAAACCGCTCATCTCGATCAGGCTGGCGAGGTCCCAGCCCTGCACGTGCATCTCGCCGGCGTCGCCGGTCCCAGTCTCTCGCACTGAGTTGGCCGCTGGGCATTGAATGTGGCGACGCAGTGTCAAGTTCGCGCGCCTGTTCCATGCCGCGCCGTGCAGCACTCTTGCTCGGTTGCCATAGCCCGCTAGATTCTCGCAGCAGATGGCGTAGTTGCCCGCGTCGGCCTCCACAGCAAATACCGTAGCGTCCGGAAAGCGGCTCAGAAACCACGCGCTAGACAGACCGATGTTCGCCCCTAAATCAAGAATAGTCACCAACTGTAGGCGCTTGAGCGGGAGGTACTCATCTTCAATCATACTTTCCTGGAAGATTGCGGGATCGCATGTGCGGGCGCGCAGTTTAACCGGATGTTCTAGAAACCGTGGCCACACGTTGAGAAATCGCGGTACGGGGATATGCAGAGTCTTTTGAACACGCCCGAAGGTCCATTGGAGAGTAACCCACAGACCCACCTTGCCGATGGCGCTGGGCCAGAGTTTTAGGATGTGACTGATCTGCTGAATTTTTCCCATGTGCATCACCTTCCTTTTCGCAAGTTTTTGTTTGTATCCTATCGATGCCGCCTATGTGGATCCATCCTGCCCGATAATTAGTAC
>Ga0224553_1000482_pt1 | contig 17146 bp, 13 predicted proteins | sample 714S21014metaG_FD_179897 | JGI IMG/M metagenome (GOLD analysis project Ga0224553, IMG submission 179897) | Peat soil microbial communities from Stordalen Mire, Sweden - 717 S2 10-14 | ecosystem: Environmental > Terrestrial > Soil > Wetlands > Peat | place: Sweden: Norrbotten County, Stordalen... | reverse complement strand
CGGCCAAGGTCGGAAACGATTCCTCACGAGTCTTTTTCATGGTGCCTTTGCTTGAGTTGGGTTGTGGTTCATTGCTTTGTGAGGAACCGTACACGCCTATTATGGGGGAACTGTCAAGATGCACACCTTTTTGCGGCCAAGCACACCAATGGCTTGAATTCCAGACCGGCCCGCGCCATGCTGTCCGAAATCCATGAAGCCCAATGATTTTTCCGATGCGCGGGTGCTCGTCACCGGCGGCGCGGGCTTTATCGGCAGCGCGCTCGTCTGGGCGCTGAACCGCCGCGGCTGCGACCGCATTGTCGTTTGCGACCGCCTCGGCACGGACGAACGGTGGCGCAATCTCACGCCGCTGCGCTTCGCCGATTACGTCGAGGCCGACGATCTGCTCCCGCGGTTGCCAGGCGGCGCGTTGGGAAAATTTGACCTGGTGCTGCACATGGGCGCCTGCTCCTCCACGACTGAAACCAACGCCAGTTTTCTCATCCGCAACAATTACGAATTTACCCGGGACCTCGCCACCTGGGCGCTCGGGCAAAAAACGCGGTTTGTCTATGCGTCGTCCGCCGCAACTTATGGCGACGGCTCGGCCGGCATGGATGACGATGATGGCGGGCTGGACAAGTTGCGTCCGTTGAACATGTATGGCTATTCGAAGCACCTCTTTGATTTGCACGCCAGGCGCGCGGGATTTTTGAACCGCATGGTCGGTTTGAAATACTTCAATGTTTTCGGCCCAAACGAGGGACACAAAGGCGACATGCGGTCGCTCGTCCACAAATCCACGGCGCAGGTGCAGGCCGGGGGCGTCATCCGGCTGTTCAAAAGTTACCGCTCCGATTTTCGCGACGGTGAACAAAAGCGCGATTTCCTTTACGTGAAGGACGCCGTGGCGATGACCTTGCATCTGGCCGCCAGCAAAAGGGCCGGCGGCCTTTTCAACATTGGCAGCGGCAAGGCACGGACCTGGCTGGACCTGGCGCGCGCCGTTTTTGCCGCGTTGAAACGCAAGCCGAAGATTGAATTCATCGAGATGCCGGAAGCCGTCCGCGACAAATACCAGTATTTCACCCAGGCAAACCTGGTGCGGTTGCGCGCCGCCGGTTATACCGCGCCCGTCACGCCACTGGAAGATGCCGTGAACGATTACGTCCGCAATTATCTCGTGCCGCACAAGCGGCTCGACCCGGCGGTGGCGTGAAGCGCCAAAGGCGCGGCGGAAAATAGAGCATTTCCAGTTATTACGTAGCGCAGGCTTTCCAGTCGCCTCTTTCGTGAGGATGAAACACGGGACAAGAATGTCCCGCAAACCCGCAGACAAGAATGTCTGCGCCACATCAAAGTTGGAACCGCCCTAGCCCGCAGTTTCAACTGCGTGTTGGCGTTACAAAATGATGAAGCCCCGAAGGGGCGGCTGAATCAACCGTCCCGCCGGGACGGAAAATTCCACGGTGACAATATCCCGAATAGTATAGAAATACCGGTTCGCGAGGACGCTCGCCCCACCCAAATAGTTTTGCTCGGCACACAGCGCCGACGGTACCACCAATTTTCACCGCCATGCAACTTGCCAGCGGCCGGGTTTTATTGTCATTTTAAGCGGGAGTGAAATTGAAAATTTCCATCCATTGTCTGCTGGCGGCCTTCGCCCTGACGGCGGCGCGGGCGACCGCTTCGCTGGAAAATTTCGATGCGACGACTGAAGTTGTTGGCCGCAACGCCAGCGGCTTTGAAACCCCGGTCAATCAACTGGTCGCGCCCGCCGGCACCCTCGTCGAACTCCCCGGCCTGAGACCACTGGCGCTGGCGCTGAGTCCCGACGGCAAACTGCTCGTGACCGCCGGCCTGACGCACGAAGTGGTTGTGGTTGACCCGGCAACCGGAAAAATCCTGCAGCGCGTTCCCCTCCCGTCGGACCGGACGCAGGAACCGGCGCCGGTCTCCAGCGAAATTCTTTCGCCGGACGAAAAAGCGCAGGTCAGTTTCACCGGTCTCGTCTTTTCACCGGATGGCTCGCGGATTTATCTGGCAAACGTCAATGGCGACATCAAGGTTTTCGGCGTTCAGCCAGATCACAAAGTCGTTCCGCTGTTTTCCATTCCGCTGCCGCCGGCCAATGCGCCGTCGCGCGCGGCGGAAATTCCCGCCGGCATCGCGGTTTCACCGGATGGCAAAAAACTTTATGTGGCGTTGAATCTTTCCAACCGCCTGGCCGAACTGGACGCCGCGACCGGCCGCGTGTTGCGCATTTGGGACGTGGGCGTGGCGCCGTATGACGTCGCGCTCGCCGGCCGCAAAATTTACGTCAGCAACTGGGGTGGCCGCCGGCCCGACGCCGACAGCGTCACCGGTCCCGCCGGACGCGGCATGCTGGTGCGGGTGGATTCCCGCTCCATTGCCAGCGAAGGCTCGGTGTCCATTATTGAATTAAACACAAACATTGAACATCGAACTTCGAACATCGAACTTCAAACTGGTCTGCATGCCGGCGCGCTGGCGCTGTCGCCGAACGGGCGCTGGCTGGTTGTGGCCAACACCGGCAACGACACATTGAGCGTCATTGATACGCGCACGGACCAAATCGTCGAAACGGTTTGCGCGCGGCAGAACCCGGGCGATTTGTTCGGCGCGCAGCCGAATGCGCTGGCGTTCGACCAGCCGGGCAAAACGCTTTTTGTCTGCAACGGCACGCAAAACGCCGTCGCCGTTTTCCAGTTCAAACCGGGCGAAACGAAATTGCTCGGCCTGATCCCCGTCGGCTGGTTTCCCGGCGCGATTGCCTTCGACGCGCCGCGGAAGGAAATATACGTGGCGAACATCAAAAGCCTGGGCCGGGGACGCCTGGGCAAATCCGGCCAGACCGAATTCCACACGAGACAATATGCCGGTTCGCTGTCGCTGGTGCCGCTGCCCTCGAAAAAAGAACTGGCGGCGATGACGCAAACCGCGCTGGCCAATCTGCGTTATCCGCTGCTCGCGCACGCGAAATTGCCGCCGCGGGCCGATCAGCCCGCGCGGCCCGTGCCGGAGCGCGCCGGCGAGCCGGGTGTGTTCCAGCATGTCATTTACATCATCAAGGAAAACCGGACCTATGATCAGGTGCTCGGCGACGTGAAGGAAGGCAATGGCAACGCCGATTTATGCGCCTTTGGCGGGCGCATCACCCCGAATCAGCACAAGCTGGTCCGGGATTTCGTGCTGCTGGACAATACGTATTGTTGCAGCATTTTGAGCGCCGACGGACACCAGTGGGCGGACACGGCGTTCGCAACGGATTACCTGGAGCGCGAGTTCGCCGGCTGGCCGCGCAGTTATCCGAGCGGCGGCGACGGCGAGAACAGCCGCGACGCGCTGGCCTATTCCTCCGCGGGTTTCATCTGGAACAACGCGCTCGCGCAGGGCAAAACGCTGCGCGATTACGGCGAATTCGCCACCGCCGTTACGCGCTGGAAAAATTCCGCGCACAAGGACAAACCGCATTTTACCGATTGTTACCTTGAATTCCTCAACGGCACGGACGACCTGGCCATCGGGTGTGAACCGGACATCGAATCGTTGCGGCCTTATCTCGTGACGAACACGGTGGGCTGGGATCTGGATGTGCCGGACGTTTTTCGCGCCGCGCAATTCATCAAGGAGCTGAAACAATTTGAGGCCGCCGGCAACTTCCCCAACTTCGTCATCCTCTGGCTGCCGAATGATCATACCAGCGGCGTGAAATTCGGTTCACCCACGCCCGCCGCGCAGGTGGCGGACAATGACCTGGCGTTCGGACAAATTGTCGAGGCCGTCAGCCACAGCCGGTTCTGGACCAATACCTGCATTTTTGCCGTCGAAGATGATCCGCAAGACGGGTGGGACCACGTGAGCGGCTACCGCACGACGGCTTACGTCGTCAGCGCCTACACCAAACGCGGCGCGGTGGTCAGCACGCAATACAATCAAACCAGCCTGTTGCGCACGATGGAACTCATGCTCGGTCTGCCGCCGATGAATCAGATGGACGCGACGGCCACCCCGATGTTCGATTGCTTTATCCCGCCCGGTGCGGGACCGGATTTCACACCGTTCGACGCCGCGACCAACAATGTGCCGCTCGACGAGATGAACCCGCTGCCCAAACTCATTTCCGACCCGCTCTTGCGCAAAGACGCCCAGGTTTCGGCGCGCCTGCCGCTCGACAAGGAGGACCAGTGCCCGGAGGATTTGTTCAACCACATCCTCTGGCGTGCGGCGAAAGGTTCGCAAAGCCCTTATCCGGACTGGGCGGTGAAAGCGGTGGAAGACAACGATTGAAGGGTTTGGAGCGGAGGTTTGAATTTTTTACCGCCCCGATGGTGCTGAAATGGCAGCGCGGGCAGTCCTTTCGCCTTCGCGGCGCGCCAAAGTGCCGCTACGGTGCGACGGCGACTGCCCGCCACAGCCTCGCGAATAAACGACGGCGCGCACGGCTTGTCCCGCCATAGCCAGGCGACGGCGGAAGTGATGTGCCCTGCCTTTTGGGCAATTTGTGAATTTCGTTTGTTGGCAACCCATCAAAAAAACCGACTTTTCTTGTAACTTTGGCTGGTTTTTGCCTAAGTAGTGGATAAGACCTCATTAAACAATATGGAACCCATGCCGCCAACACCTGAGCCGCCCGCCGCGCCGCCAACGCCGGCCACTTCGCTGGTCGGACGGCTGTTAAATGTCTTCGCTGCGCCGGGCGATGTTTTTGCCGGAATCAAATCCACGCCACCATCGGTTGCCAACTGGCTCGTGCCCGCAATCCTGTTTATCGTGCTGAGTTGGTTGAGTGCCGGACTGATTTTTTCCCAGCCAACCATCCGCCAGCAAATCAGCGAATTGTCAACCAAGGCCATTGACCGGCAGGTTGAAAAGGGGAAAATATCCAGCACTCAGGCCGAACAAGCCCGGGCGGCGGCGGAAAGATTTGGCGGTATCGGATACAAAATCGGGGCCGTCGTCGCACCGATTTTTGCCGCGTTTGCCTCACCCTTTTTTGGCGGACTGATTCTCTGGCTGGTCGGCTCTTTTGCTTTGAAGGGAACTTTTCCCTATATGAAAGCTGTGGAAGTCGCCGGCTTGGCCAATATGATTCTGGCTCTGAGCGTCATTGTTAAAACCCTGCTCATTCTGATCACCGGCAATTTGTTTGCCTCGCCCAGCCTGGCGCTCTTGGTCAAGGACTTCGACCCGCGGAATCCTGTTCATTCACTGTTAGTCATGCTGGATGTGATGATGTTGTGGTTGCTAGTGGTTCGTTCCATCGGACTGGCGAGATTGAGCGGTGCATCCCTCGGAAAAGCGGCGGCATGGATTTTGGGGATTTGGATCGCCTTCATGGGTGTAATCATTGGATTTGGGGCAGCGGTTCGGGCGGTGTTTGGCGGCTGACGTTCCTCGCCCAGATGCGCTTCGACGTCGAATCGAGTGAAACAAAATCTGTTTAGCGGTGTCTTTAATACATAACTATCATGGCAAATCCAAAAAAACGCAGGAAAATCATCATTTTCGCGGCCATTGGTGCGGTGCTCGTGGCGCTGACGCTGGTGGCGATTTTCAAGAAAAAACAGCCGGTCGTCACGGTCCAGACGGAAAAAGTCGCGCGCCACAGCCTCACCAACATCGTCGTCGCCAACGGCAAGATCCAGCCCGTCGTGCAGGTCTCCATCAGCCCGGAGGTCAGCGGCGAAATCATCGAATTGCCGGTCAAGGAAGGGCAGCAGGTCAAGAAAGGCGATCTGCTGGTGAAAATCAACCCGGACATTTACAACGCCGCGGTCAACCAGGCGAAGGCCGGTTACGAATCCTCGCTCGCCACCAAGGCTTCGGCGGTGGCGAACCTGGAAAAAGCCCAGGCGGACTACGACCGCAATTTGGAATTGTTCCACCAGAAGCTGCTTTCGGAATCGGATTTCATCGGTTTCAAGGCCGCCCGTGACGTGGCCAAGGCGCAACTCGACAGCGCCAACGACCAGGTGAACGTCGCCAAGGCTCTCGTGGACAGCGCGCAGGATTCGCTGATCAAAACGACGATTGTTTCCCCGCTCGACGGCACCATCAGCAAATTAAACTCGCAACTCGGCGAGCGTGTCCTGGGCACCGCGCAATTTGCCGGGACGGAAATCCTGATCGTCTCGGATTTGAACCAGATGGAGGCCCGTGTGGACGTCGGCGAGATGGATGTGGTGGGCATCAAACCCGGCCAGCAGGCGCGGCTGGAGGTGGATGCGTTCAAGGATCGCAAGTTTTCCGGCACCGTGACGGATGTCGCCAGTTCATCGAAGGATAGCAACCAGACCGGCAACAATTCCAGCAGCGGCAGCAGCTCGTCGCAGGAAGCCACCAAGTTCCAGATCCGCATCCGGCTCAATGACAAGGAAGCCTTCCGCCCGGGCATGTCCGTCAGCGCCGATATTGAAACCGAGTATCGCACCAACGTGCTCACCGTCCCGCTGGCCAGCGTCACCACGCGCCCGCCCAAGCCGCCTAAAAAAACCGATCCACCGAAAACTGGCGGTACCAACACGACCACCGCCAGGTCGGGCACCAACGCAGTGGTTTCCACCAACGCCGCGGCGGCCAGCAACAGTGCCACCAACAGCGAGGCGCCGGACAAAAAATCCAAGGAATCCTCCAAGATGCTGGACATCGTGTTTGTGGTGGCCGGCGACCATGTGAATGCGGTGCCGGTGAAAATCGGCATTTGCGATGACAACTATTGGGAAATTACTGACGGCCTCACCAATGACCAGGAAATCGTCTCCGGCGGTTACCGTGCCATCAGCCGCGACTTGGATGACGGCAAGAAAATCAAAAAGGGCACGCCAGACAAGGGCGAGACCAAGGAAACGAAGTAACAAATCCGAATGACGAAGTCCGAAGTCCGAATGAAGCCCGAAACCCGAAATCCGAATTACCGGAAAACCATCCGGATTTGCGCCGTGCTGTATCGACATTCGACATTCGACCTTAGTGATTCGGATTTCCCGGCATGAGTCTGATTTGTCTTCAAAATATTTCGCGGCGTTACCAGATGGGCGTGGAAACCGTCCACGCGCTGCGCGATGTGTCGCTTGAGATCCAGCGCGGCGAATATGTCGCCATCATGGGGCCGTCCGGCTCCGGCAAATCCACGATGATGAACCTCATCGGGTGTCTCGATACCGCCACGTCCGGCCGCTACGAATTGAACGGCACCGGCGTCAGCGACATGGACGACAACCAGCTCGCTGAAATCCGCAACCGCGAAATTGGATTTGTCTTCCAGACCTTCAACCTCCTGTCCCGCTCGAATGCGCTGCACAACGTCGAACTGCCGCTCATATACGCCGGCGTGCCCGCGGAGGAACGCCGCCAGATCGCGCTCGACGCGCTCACGCAGGTCGGCCTGGCCGACCGCATTCATCACAAACCCAACGAACTTTCCGGCGGCCAGCGCCAGCGCGTCGCCGTTGCCCGCGCCCTGGTCAACAAACCGTCCATCCTGCTGGCCGATGAGCCGACGGGGAATCTGGATTCCAAAACCGGCGCGGAAATCATGGCCTTGTTCGAGGAATTATCCCGGAAGGGCAACACCATCATCGTGGTGACGCACGAGGAGGACATTGCCCGCCAATCGCGGCGCATCATCCGCCTCCGCGACGGCTTGATTTCCAGCGACGAGACAACGGTGAAATGAACATCCAACATCCAACATCGAACGCCGAACATCCAACGAAACCGCGCCCGATGATTGTTCATTCGGCGTTGGATGTTCAATGTTCAATGTTCGATGTTTTCCTCCCATGAAGCTCCTGGCCGAACTCCGCGAAGGCCTCGGCATTTCCTGGGACGCCGTCCGCGCGAACAAAATGCGTTCGACGCTCGCCACCATCGGCATCGTCATCGGCATCGTCACGGTCACGCTCATGGGCGCGGCCATCAACGGATTGAACCGGGCGTTCATCAACAGCATTTCCGCGCTCGGGGCGGATGTTTTCTACGTGTCCCGCAACAACTGGTGGGGCAATGACTCTTATGACACCTGGGTAAAAAACCAGCGGCGCCGCCCGCCCATCCGGCTCAAGGAGGCCGAGGCGCTGGCCCGGCAACTGACCCTGGCAGACGCCATCGCGCCCGAAGAGGACGACAGCCGAACGGTGAAATACAAGACCCGGAGCGCCAGTTTTGTTAACATCATTGGCACCACGGAAGCCTATTTGAAAACGAGCGGTGTGGGCGTGGCCCAAGGCCGGTTTTTGACCACCGCCGATGATGAAGGCAGCCAGCCGGTCGTTGTCATCGGCAGCGATGTGGCTACCAATCTGTTTCGCGGGGAATCACCCCTCGGCGAACGCATCAAAATTGAAGACCAGTCCTTTCAAGTCGTGGGCGTGCTGGAAAAACAGGGGACCATGCTGGGTTGGAGCCTGGATAACCGCGTCATTATTCCCATCCGGGAAGATCTGGCGGTCATTTGGAAACGCCCCACCATTGACCAGATTGATGTGAAAGCCATCGGGCTGGCGCAATTGGATGAGGCCCGGGAGGAATTGCGCCAGACGATGCGACACATCCGCCATCTGGCCCCCGGCGAGCCGGATAACTTTTCCATCAACCAGCAGGACGCGATTGTAAAATTGTTCCATCAGCAGACCAGCACGATCGCCATCATCGGCCTGTTCGTCACCAGCCTGTCGCTGTTTGTCGGCGGCATCGGCATCATGAACATCATGTTCGTATCGGTGGCCGAGCGGACCCGCGAGATTGGCGTGCGCAAGGCCATTGGCGCCAAGCGCCGGAACATTTTGCTGCAATTTCTGATCGAGGCCGCCTGCATTTGCCTGCTGGGCGGGTTGATCGGGCTGGGTATCGCCTGGGGCACCACGCTGGCGGTTTCCCACTTCCTGTTTCCGGCGTCCCTGTCCGGGCCCATCGTCGCCATCGCCCTGCTCGTGTCGCTGTTGACGGGGGTGATTGCCGGCTTCCTGCCGGCTTGGCGCGCGGCGCGGATGGACCCGGTGGACGCGTTGAGGAGTGAATGAAAACATTTGGTGGGGCGAGACTCCGTCGAGCCCTGACTAAAGAGCATGAATCCAAACGAAAATCTTGCAGTTGGCAGAAAAAACCCGGCAACGGGAGTTCACATTCAACTTGGCCGTCCGAATTTTGTTTTGCTGACAGTCACGACTGAAAACAGGATTCCATGGCTGGCCAATCCAGACGCGCATCATCTCCTGCGAGAGACGTGGGTCGCGGCAACCGCCTGGCTGGTGGGCGATTATTTGTTGATGCCAGATCATTTGCACCTATTTTGCGCGCCGCGAGATTTGTCATTTACAATCGAACAATGGATCACGTTTTGGAAACGGGATTTTCGCCGAAGGCATGGGCGTGAAGACTGGTGTTTTCAATCGCGCGGCTGGCACCACCGCTTGAGAAAAGACGAAAGTTATTCAGCAAAGTGGTTGTACGTTCAGGAGAACCCGATTCGAAAAGGACTGGCAAAACAGATCGCAGACTGGCCTTTCAAGGGCACAATTCATCTTCTCACATGGTAACCTCTCCGAAAAAGTCAGGGCTCGACGGAGTCTCGCCCCACCGGGGATCGATTTTATGGGCCGAAGCCAGGGAAAGCTTCGCCATGGCCATGAACGCGTTGCGGGCGCATAAGCTGCGCTCGGCGCTCACCCTCCTCGGCGTGTTGATCGGCGTGTTCTCCATCATCGTCGTGATGACCGCCATGCGCGTATTGAAACGCACCGCCGAAACCGGACTCAGCCAGTTGGGCAGCCAGACGTTTGCCATTCAGCGCTGGCCCGCCGCCCAGTTCGGCGACAATTCCGACTGGCAGAAATACTGGCGGCGCAAATACGTTAATCTGGACCAGGGACGGCAGGTGGAGGGAAAAGCCTCCCTGGCCGCCGTCGTGGGCATCCAAGGTAAATTCTGGCGCGGACAGATTTCGACCCGTTTCGCCAAGACGGCACCCTCCTCCCAACTGTTCGGTGAAACCCCCGGCAGTTTCCCCGCACGCAACTGGGAAATTGAGGAGGGCCGCGCCCTGTCCGAAAACGACGTGGACAACGCCCGGGATGTTTGTGTGCTCGGCAGCGCCCTGGCCAAAACGGCTTTTCCCTATGGTTCGGCGATGGGCGAAGAGATCAAAATCAACGGCTACAAATACGCGGTGGTGGGCGTGCTCGCCCCCAAGGGCGGAACGCTGGGCGGCGATCAGGACGATTTTGCCATCATTCCCGTCACCACGGCGCTCAACCGTTACGGACGCTGGTGGAACGACCTGACCATCCTGGTGCAGGCGCGTGACTCGGCCAGCTTTGATGATTGCATGGAACAGGTCCGCGGCATCCTGCGCAACGTGCGCAAGGTCCCGCCCGGCGCGCCGGATGATTTCGAGTTGTTTTCCAACGACTCGCTCATCGAACAATTCAACACCTTCACGCGGGCCGTGCGCATCGGCATCACCGTCGTCAGCTCTATTGCGCTCATTGCGGCGGGCATCGGTATCATGAACATCATGCTCGTCTCGGTCACGGAACGGACGCGCGAAATCGGCATCCGCCGCGCCATCGGCGCGAAGAAGCGCAACATCATGGCGCAATTCATCATGGAAGCCATCGTGCTGTGCGAAATCGGCGGCGTCATCGGCGTGGTGCTGGGCATCCTCGGCGGCAACGCGCTCGCGTGGTTTATGAAAGTGCCGCCCGCCATCCCGGTGGATTGGATTGTGCTCGGGTTGTTGATTTGCTCCATCGTGGGAGTCGTGTTCGGAACCTACCCGGCCTACAAGGCGGCGAACCTCGACCCGATTGAGTCGCTGCGATACGAATAGGTCGCGACTGCCTCAATCCTCCGCGAACAACCGGCTTCGACATTCCTACTGGCAGATGGACCGCGCAAATTCAGAGTGCAACTCCGTGCTGCTGAAGTCCGTCTGTTTGAGTTGTTTGCCCTGACCGACCAATTGCTTGACGACAAATTGGCCCGCGTAACAACGATTGCAATGGACCAATTGCAGGTTGAACCGTCTGGGGAGTTTGGCGGTCTGCTTTTTACCCGTTTCCAGCTCCGCCAAAATCTTCTGAAAGTCGGTCGTTTTGGCGCCCGCCGCATGTTGTTGCAGCGTTTCCACGGTCTGTTTCCCACGGTCAAACGCCTGCTGTTGCTCTGCTTCGTACGCCGCCAGACCGGCGGCGTCGGATTTTTTCACCTTCTTCACCGGCACGCTGGCCGGCACCAAACCGAGCTGCCGGGTGCGCATGTATCGCTGACACGCCTGGCAATAAGGTTTCTTGCGCAGCACCAGTGGCACGATCAAACCGCCGGCGGCAAAACCAAGAATCTCCAGTCCGCGAAAGGCGTAACCCCATGCTCCCATCGGGTTCCCCGGCGAACCGTCATTCTGTTTCCAGGCAAATGCCCGCGCCGTCGCGTCGAAATACTCGATGAACCCGACCGGCGTGCCATCTCTCAGGTGAACCAGGTGCCGGCTGTTGAATTCGATGTACTGGGCGGCGAAATAGGCGGCCAACTGAAGCACCAGCACCAGCCAGAGCAGCGAGCGGGTGATTTTGATGCCGCTAAACCATGACGCCAGTCCATAACCACTGGACGCCGCCACGCCCACCAGGATTGCTCCCACGGGCAATATGTAGTTGGCATACAAACCCATGATGTGGAAGTCCGTCCTGGCGTCCAAAACGTAAATGCCAAGCAACGTCAGCACAGTAGTGACCAGGCCGGAAATCAGGACCAGTGAATGAGATCGCTCCTCCTGCGGACCAAAGGGAGCAGACGACGGGTTTGTTTCTGGAGTTGGGTTCATAAGAAGCCCTTTTTGCCAAAAATTCCGGGCTTGGCAAAGAATTATTATCCACCAGCCAACAATGTTGACCGGGCGGTGGCGGGGCAAACTGCGATTGGTTGGCAACATTTAATCCTCCAAGTTTCCAATAAATCGGGATTTCCATAAGTTTTTTGTCGGATTTGCCGCCGGGTGGCGCTTTACTGGTGAATAAATGACGGATCACCGAACATTGCTTGCGGAGTATGCCGCCAACGGCTCGGAAGAGGCGTTTCGCGAATTGGTGGCGCGCTACATTGACCTTGTTTATTCGACGGCCGTACGGCTGGTCAACGGCGACACCCACCGGGCCGAAGATGTCGCGCAAACGGTGTTCGCGGATCTGGCGCGGCTGGCCGGGAAGTTTTCCAAAGATGTCATGCTCGGCGGCTGGCTGCACCGGCGCACGTGGCACGTTGCCACCACGCTCATGCGCAACGAGCGTCGTCGTCAAAATCGTGAAAGGCAGGCCGCTGAAATGAACACACTCCAAGACCATGCCGAAACAAGTTTTGAGCGGATCGCCCCCCTGCTGGATGAGGCCATCAATCAATTGGGCGCCAGTGACCGGGCGGCGATTGTGCTGCGTTTTTTCGAGCATCGCGATCTCCGCGCCGTCGGCGTGGCGCTGGGCAGCAACGAGGACGCAGCGCAAAAGCGCGTCAGCCGCGCCGTGGAAAAATTGCGCGGCCATTTCGTCCGCCGGGGCATTGTTGCCTCCTCCACCGCGATCGCTTCGGTCATCGCCGCCAATGCCGTCCACGCGGCGCCCGCCGGCCTGGCCTCCGCCGTGACCACCGCCTCGCTAACCGGCGCGGCGGGTTCAAGCTCTTTCGGCCTCGCATCAACCTTGATCAAAACCATGCTTGTGAAAAAAACCACACTCATCGCAGCCGCGGTCGTCCTCACCACCACCACCATTGTTTCCATCTCCGCTATACAAACCAAACACGCCCGAGCCGATGCACCTGTGACTGCGGAAAGCCTGCGCGAAGGGTTGGTGCTCGACATGACCTTCGACCAGGACGAGGCCGGCAGTGGCGTGAGCGCGGACAGCAGCGGCAAGGTCAAGGGCGGCAAAATCACCGACAACAGCGGTAAAGGAAATTATGGCATGGCTGCGGGCGTTCACTGGACGGCCGATGGCCAGCGGGGCGGGGCGTATGAATTCACTGACGACGGTGACGAGATTGTAATATCCAACAACAAATCGTTGAATCCGAAGCAACTGACCCTGGCGGCCTGGATCAAGACCTCCTACACAGATGACAAGTGGCGGCGGATTTTCGACAAATCTTACACGCAAGGCTACGCCCTCAGCATCGCGGCGGATTGGCGGGGTAACAAGTGGGCCGGCCTGCTCAGCCTGGAGATGGGACCGGGAACCCACTTCATTTTGACCAGAAAAAATGTGGCGGACGGACAATGGCATCAGGTGGTGGCCACCTTTGATGGCACCGACGAGTCACTTTTCGTGGACGGCCAGCTTGAAGCCGGGCCGCTTCGCTGGAAAAAGGGGGAGAAACTGGGAGCGACCGACTTCAACCTGGTGATCGGATGCAACCGGTCCAATTTGAAAGAGGATGATCTGGGTTCATCCTTCCGAGGCATCATTGACGAGCCGATGATATGGAACCGCGCGCTTTCAACCAATGAGATTGCTTTCCTTTACCAGTCGCAGCAGTAGGTTGCAGGCGGGGACCATGAACCGGAAACAATTGTTCAATAACTTCAAACTATAACTCAAGATTCCATGTCTCCGAACGCATTCATTGGCAAGACGGAGCAACCGACCGATGGAGAACTGACCGCTGCGCTCGGCCCGGCGAGAGCGACATGGGATCAACTGCTGGCCGACTTGGCTCAGGAATACGGCGCGAATGTCCACGAGTGGAACAGCTATTCACCCAAAGCGGGCTGGAGTCTGCGGGTGAAGCGCAAAGCGCGGACCATCGTCTGGCTTGGCTCGCGGGCAGGCTCCTTTATCGCCGCATTCGTTCTCGGTGACAAGGCCATGCAGGCGGCGCGCGCCGGCAAGCTGCCGCAACGGATAGTCAAAATCATGAACGAAGCGCCGAAATATCCGGAAGGAACCGGGGTCCGCATCACCCTGAAAACGCCGAAGGACTTGGCGGCGGTCAAGACCCTCGCCGCGATCAAGCTGGCGAATTAACCAACCCCATACGTTTATGAATCGAAAAGAATTCCTCAATAACTGTGCCGGCGGTTTGTGTTCCTGCGCTGCCATCGGTTTGGTTCCTGATGCAAACAAAGACCTGAAAAAACGATGAACGCCGTGAGAATTATTTTCCCGATTTGATGCAAAAACAGGAAAACCACAGATGGACTCGGAAAAAACCGGCGCGGCTTGTGCCGCAACCGCGCGTCTTGGACTGCGGCGGGAAGCGGAGCGCCACGCCGCTTTCGCAAGCAACCTGTCTCACCAAAGGCGGTGTCGCCGCTGCGCTCTGCCACCGCACTCCAAACTACTGACACAACAACAACCGCCACAATAACCATGAATATCCGATCTCTCCTCATTTCCACACTCGTCCTGGCTGCCGTCTCGCTGACAAGCGCACTTGTCTTTGCCCAGCCGAAGCCTGTCGAGCCGGCCTTTCCCGAAGAAGCCGTCAGGAAAGCCGTGCTCGAAACGAACGCGAAGGTGTCACCTCAAGTTGCGAGTGACAAAGGTGCGCCCAAGGTACTTCTCTTTATACGAGATCAGGGATCGGACCAATTAGAGTATATGCTCGTTAATGAAGTCGGTCCCATGAGGACAATACTTTCGGAGTCTGGTTTCGACGTCACGATTGCCTCAATATCTGGAAAGACCATCAAAACGAATTCGGTAACGGTCACACCTGATTGCGATTTAAAGCGGGTGAAGATTGATGATTATGCAGGTTTCATCTTGCCATGTATGGCGAACGATTCGGCCCCTTCAGAATCGGTGACCTTTGTTAGAGAGATTGTAAATAAAGGTAAACCCATTGCGGCTCAATTGGGCGCAGTAAATGTTTTAGGCAAGGCAGGTGTCCTGAGCGGCAGGAAGTTCGCATTCGCTGAAGAGAAAGATTTTAATACAAGTATGTACCCGGCACTTAAGGGTGGGATTTATTCCGGCAGCGGCGTTGTTCAGGATGGTGTCATCATCACTTCGGGAACCTGTCCCATGATGTCAAAGATGCACGGCCATCAGGATTGTACTGCTGAACTTACTCGAACACTGATCGGTGTCATGACGACGAGAACCAGGTAGACCATGAGGACGTTTATCCGAATGTGTTTTTCCATGCCTGCTGCGGCGGCAAGCTTGTTCGCTGCGTGCTGCCTCATCTGCGCCAGTTGCTCCACGGACAAAACCCTTGCTTCACCGCATTCTCGCCCGGTCATCGCTCAAAACGTCGAACCTTGGCGTGGTGTGGCAGGCGAAATCATAAAGCAGACCTGCGTGTACAAGACCGTCGGGGACTGTAACATCCATGCCGACGTCTTCCGTCCGGCAGATAAGATACCACGTCCTGTGATCCTGTGGCTCCACGGTGGTGTGTTCATCTGGGGCAGCCGTAACAGAATCAACGCAGACCAGCTGGCGAGATACGTCAAGGAGGGCTTTGTGGTCGTGGCGATTGACTATCGCCTGGCACCCGAAACGAAACTCCCGGCCATTCTTGAGGACCTGAAGGATGCCCATGAGTGGATTCGCAAGGCAGGACCGGCCCTGTTCCAGGCTGATCCAGACCGCATCATCGTGGTCGGCCATTCGGCGGGTGGCTATCTGGCCCTCATGGCCGGTTCCGTCCTGACTCCGCCACCCCGGGCGCTGGTCTCGTTCTATGGTTATGGTGACATCAGCGGAAACTGGTGCAATCAGCCCGATGCGTACTACAGCCAGCAGTCCACCGTTTCCAGGGAGGCCGCCCGTCAGGCGATCAGCAACGGGATTCTTACGGAGGCTTCCCACGAGGCTCGTTGGCCTTTCTATCTGTACTGCCGCCAGCAGGGCCGCTGGGCAAAGGAGGTTGTGGGCGAACCGGCTGATGTCGAACGGTTCTGTCCCATTCGTCACGTGACGCGAGCGTTTCCACCAACGCTGCTTTTGCACGGAAACAAGGACACAGACGTGCCCTACGAAGAGTCGGTACGCATGGCTAAAAAGCTTCAAGACAACGGCGTCCCTCACGAGTTGATTACGCTGCCTGACCGTGGGCATGCCTTTGATTCTTTCGGGGAGGGAATGAAGGATCCACTGGTGGCGGACGCCTTCGAGCAGGTCATCCGCTTCGTCAAGGAGAGGGCTTATTAACGAGCAATTTTAAAACCAGTTAACATTTGGATGAACTCCAAGAAAGGAAACACAGGCATGAATCGAAAAACATTTCTGAAAAACTGCGCCTGCGGTCTGTGCACCTGTGCCGTCGCCGGCTTGATTGCCCCTGAATCCGTGTCCGGCGCCGAGACCAAGGCTCCCGAGAACTGGCAGATTGACTTCATGCGAGCCCGCTTGGAAAACCTGCTGCAGATCATCGTCACCACCCTGGATGAGCCGACTCAGGCAAAGGTGTTGGGCAAGCTCGGGCGGGAGTGCGGCAAGGGAGTGGTGAAGGGATTCGAAGGGAATCCCGAGGGCTTCTGGGATCATATCAAAACCAAATGGCTGGACCGCGTCGAATACGACAAGGACCAGGGCATCATCCGCCTCTGGGAGAAGGAACGAACCCAATGCAATTGCCCCTTGGCCGCTCTCATCAAAGTACCCAAGACCATGTGTTCCTGTTCCGTCGGAACCCAGGAAGGCATTTACGAGGCCCTGTTCAACCGGCCGGCGAAGGCCAAAGTGGAAGAATCCATACTCTGCGGCGCAAAGCGGTGCTCGTTCACCATCACTCTTCAACCCAAAGTGTGAATGAGGTCAGTATCCGCATGATTGAACAACTCAAACGACATCGATGAAAACGAAATCCTGTCGTCGAACATTTCTCAAACAAGACGCCGTGCTGGGCGGAGGACTTGTGCTGCTGGGCTCGAAAGCTCAACCTTCCCGCGCCGCAGGTGCTGAAACGAGTCCGGCGGGCGGAGTGGCGTCTTCCACCAAGGAAAGGAACAGAACCATGAACGCAAACGAAGTTGAGAAAAAATTCGGTTTTCTCGTCTTTCACGGACTGGAGGATTTATACTAACTTGCAATCAATAGGCTATTAATATAGGGTGAGGGCAATCTATGCGCCCTCGAACTGAAATTCCCGCCGCGCAGGTTGGCGCGATCCATCGCGCGATGCTGGCGGCTTCCGGCAA
>Ga0224553_1000470_pt1 | contig 17378 bp, 13 predicted proteins | sample 714S21014metaG_FD_179897 | JGI IMG/M metagenome (GOLD analysis project Ga0224553, IMG submission 179897) | Peat soil microbial communities from Stordalen Mire, Sweden - 717 S2 10-14 | ecosystem: Environmental > Terrestrial > Soil > Wetlands > Peat | place: Sweden: Norrbotten County, Stordalen... | reverse complement strand
AAACGACCCTTGCCCTTGACCTCGCGGTCACCGCCAGCCAAAAGGGGCACACTGTTGCCGTTTTGGACGTGGACCCACAGGCTACCGCGTCGAAGTGGACTGACCGGCGCGACAATGAGCGCCCTTGGGTAGTTCCTACCCATGCGGCCAGACTTGCCGCCACTATTGAACAGGCAAACGGTCAAGGCGTCGATTTCATTGTGATTGATACGCCGCCTCATTCCGCCACGGATGCAGCCGAGGCAGCTCGCCGCGCCGATGTGGTTTTAACCCCGGTCGAGCCGCATTTATTTGCCTTGGAAACCGTGTCCAAGTTGGCCGATCTTTTGAAAGTGGCAGGGAATCCACCCGCGTTTTTTGTTATCAATAAAGCGCCGACGCAGGGGAGCGAAGGAGCCAACGCCGCCGAATTCATCGAGAAGCAGGGCTTTACCGTTTCCCCCGTCATTATCCATTTGCGGGCCGCACACCGCCATGCGAGTAATGTCGGGAAGGTTGCAGTCGAGTATGAGGCCGACAGCAAGGCCGCACAGGAGACACTACAGCTATACATGTATACAATGAAATTCATCAACACACAGAGGAAAACACATGCCAAAGCCGAATCCGCTCACGCAAGGGCTTAAACTGCAAATCCCCGCCCACGTTGCTACGGCAACAGCGCGGCCCCAGGCAACAGCTAGGACCGCCGTTGCTTCTTCTCGCTCCGGTCGTGTACTTGTTGCCGGACATTATGCCCCAGAGGTTCAAACCGCGCTAAAAGTTATAGCGGCGGAGGAGCGTACGACTGTACAGGCTCTATTGGCCGAGGGAATTAACACAGTGTTTGCCAAGCGCCGCAAGCCGGAAATTGCGGAATTCACCGCAGGCAACTGACCGTACCTGTAGCAGTGTATAGGTGTATACATGACAAAGAAACGCGGCGACGGCGAGTTGGTTCAGGTGGGCGAATTGCCCATGATGAAGCAGCTTGCCAAAAAATTAGCGCCGCCGACCAAGGCACAACAGGAATTTATAAATGCCGCCGTGGTCATTCGGACAGACCCGGACGCCGTAGAGCGGGCTTTCATGGCCCGTCAATTGGTCCTTTGCACCCTTCCACACAGCGACCCCGGCGATGCAAACCCACGCTGGCTGAGACGGACCGGCAACAGTTCACTAATCATCCAGCCCGGTTGGGACGGGCAGGAGGATAAGTCTTTCGGCTACCCGTTTGGCAGCATCCCCAGGTTGCTTCTTTTCTGGATTACGACCGAGGTACAGCGAACGAAGAACCGCGAGAACATGACCGACCTTGAAAAGCGCACGTTGCAGCTTGGCCGCAGCCTCAACGATTTCATGCGGGCTGTAGGGCTTAATCCGTACACCGGGGGAGGGAAGCGGGGCGACGGGAAGCGCCTACACGGTCAGATGGACAGGCTTTTCAATTCTCGAATTACATTTCAGCAGACCGCCGAGGACGTGAACATCAAAGGGCGGCACAGCCTCAATATGGAAGTGGCTCCAGAAAGTGAGTTGTGGTGGGACGTGAGACAGCCCGCGCAAGGTTCGCTTTGGAATAGCTGGATTCGCTTGGGCGAAGACTTTTACAAGGCGCTTGTCCTTTTGCCCGTGCCGGTGGACATGCGGGCTTTACGAGCCTTGAAACGCTCACCGTTGGCGCTCGATCTTTATGCGTGGATTTGTTACCGCTCTTTTGTGATCGTGCAGAAACAGCAGCCGCCGCAGTTCACCGCTTGGGAAGTCCTGATGCGCCAGCTAGGGACGGATTACACAGACCCCGACAACTTCAAGAAGAAGGCGAGTAAGGCTCTGGCAAAGGTCAAGACGATCTATCCGGGCTTGAGCATAGGCAAAGCCAAGGGCGGGTTTACAGTCCACGCTACGCGCCTGGCTGTGCCTCAAAAAACCGTCACCACGATCAGCAGCTAATCGACTGGTTTTATGCACGGTGAAACGGTACTTTTCTGAAAATTGGAGTGTTGAAAACCCTGTGATTGCTGAAAGTTATCCACGGTGAAACGGTACCCCCTTAAACGGTGAAACGGTACCGGATTTCCCGCTTTTAAGACGGTGAAACGGTACCCCTATTAATAGTTAAGATAAATAGACTTTTTAGTAGTCGCTCACCCCGAAGCTGTGGAGAACTCCGAAGCGGCCCCGCTGCTCCGCTTCGCTACGCAGAAAAAGGAGCGCCCTACGGGCGGGCCTGCTGCGCATACATTGGAGGGCGCTGCGCCCCTCCAAACCTCCCAGCAAAAGGAGCGCCTCTACGAGGCGAACCAGCGAGCTTCGCTCGCATTCAGCGGGAGGGCGCTAGCACCCCTCCCGCACCCACCCCGCGCAAGTACAAAAACAAAAACCTGGCTGTGGATGGTATGGGTTGCTCCGGCCTTTGTGCCTGAGAGTAGATCTGTGCGAGATCGAACAGAAAGGCCCCAGGACGAACACGGAGCGATGCCGCCTGCCCCCGGCTATCCAAAATACGCCTGTGGCCGTTTTGCCATCGGCCCACGGGTTATGAATCCGGCGCTCGATTTCGTTTCCGGCCGGATTTTTCCCGCGCCGCGTAAAGTGGATTTATGCGCGCCATTTTTGTTCGCCACGGAGAAAGCACCGGCAACGCCGGAAGTCCATGTCACGACCTGGCCAAGTTGGAGCTGACGGAAAAGGGAAGGGAACAGGCGCGGCAGATCGCCGATGAATGGACCGAGGCTCCCGCGTTGATTGTCGTCTCTCCGTACCTCCGCGCACAGCAAACCGCACTGCCGACCCGCGACCGATTTTCCGCTGTCCCCGTTCAACAGTGGCCCATCGAGGAATTCACATACCTGGAACCCAGCCGGTGGAACGGAACCGCCAGAAGCGAACGTCTCCCCCACATCGAGGACTACTGGAACACCGCCGACCCGATCTATTGCGACGGACCCGGAGCGGAGAGTTTCGTCTCCCTGCTCGGTCGTGCGGAAATTGCCTTGGGCAGGTTGCGCAGTTTGCCCGACCAGGCCGGCACGGTTGTACTCTTCAGTCACGGCCAGTTCATGCAGGCCGTCAGAATGTCCGTGCTCTATCCCGGCGCTTCCAATCAGGACAAGATGCGCAGCTTTTGGCTCGACTCCGGACTGCCAGCTTTTCAGAATGCCGAGCGGTTCAATCTGGAGTTGCTGGCAAAAGGTTGGGCGATCCAGCCAGCTCACGAAACGGAAAAAATAGTGAGCTGATCCCAAGAACAACAACCCGAAAAACCTGCCTGTCCATGGTTTGAATGTCATCGCGTTCGCTCGAATTCAAACCAGTCTCCATGGTGGATTCGCTACGAGGCGTAAAGGCCGCTACGCGCCGCTTTCAGCGGTGGCCTGCGGGCCAGCCTTGACCCCTCTACGCTCAGAAAAATTAGAGCTGACATCGGACAGATAGCTTTCCCCATGCCTTGAAAAAACTCAGTCATCCAGCCGCCGCGCAGAGGCAATCCGCAGCCTTTATCTGCTATAAAGGGACAACCGCGCTGCTTCGCATCGGAAGAAGTATTGACACATCACCCCCAAACGGGAACTGTGAGGTACCGGAATGCTTACGTACGTTAACATTCGTAGAATCATCCACTTAGAAAATTCATGTTTGCGCACGTAAACGGCTGCTTTCAGGTGAAATCGTTTTTTTGGGAATTTCTGTTAACACGTTTAATTACTATGACATGACTCTAAACGTCCAGATAGACAGTTCTGACGCCCGGAGGTTCTGAGTCCATGTCAGCAGAGAGGCGGGCTTCCCATGAGCAGCACTCGCACCGGCCAGAATATCGATCCGCAGCCGCTTCCAGACGCGGAAGCACGTACGGTTCCGCGCCCCAAAACGGCGGCGACGCGGCTCTCAGTTGAGGAGCTGGAGGAGGTCGAATCGGCGGCCAAACGGGACGGCAAGTCGCAGGCTGAATGGATACGCGATACTGTCCTGCGGGAGGCGCGGCAGCGATCAGCCGCCTCGGTCGAATTGGTTTTGGCAGAGCTTTCGGCCAACCGCACCATCCCCGATCAGATCGCCCAACAAGTGAGCCGGACGACGCAGGAGGTATCCCGGTTGGTCAGCCAGTCCGCCGACCAGGCGTTGGCGCGCATCGAGGCCGGAGCTGTGAAGGCTGTTCGCAATGCGGCCGTCAGCGAAGTGGGCGCGAAGATCGAGAGCGCCATCGTCGGCCCAATGGCGACTATCGAAGAGGCGCTGCGGAAGCTGAAGAGTTCTGCCGAGCACGCGGAAACAGCTTCAAACCATTGGAGGAGTTTTACCAAAATCTTCCGCTGGCAACAACTTGCCATCGCCGTTCTTGCCGGCATCGTGATCGGCGGAGCCGGGACGTGGTACTTTGCCAGTCTGCCGCTCAAAGAAGCGGCAGAGTACATTCTGCTTCTCAAAAATGCTCCAGCCTCACCGCAGGATGCGACCCAAAACACTCCGCCTGCTTCACACCATCCGGCACGAAATCAGAAGCCGAAAAGCACTCAGGAGCCTCAACCACAGGTTGAGGCAGCGCCAGTGACGCAGCAGCCGTAAGGACCGAGGCGCACATCATGCTTTCCATCTCGCAACCACTTTCGGCAGGCCAGGCGCGGACGTACCACGCGCGGGAGTTCACATCGAACGAGCAGAACTACTGGAGCCGCGACCAGCAAGGTCATAGCGAGTGGCAGGGCCGTCTTGCTGGAGAGTGGGGGCTTTCGGGCGCTGTCGGCGCGGAGTACTTCGCCCGCCTGAGCGAAGGCCAGCACCCGCAGACGGAAGCGCAGCTCGTCCGGCATCAGACGGCCAAGACTTACGACGGAAAGTTCGGCAGGGAAGTAACTTCGGTCGAGCACCGGGCGGGCTGGGATGCGACCTTTTCCGCGCCGAAGTCGGTTTCGTTGACCGCCCTGGTCGGCGGCGACGACCGGGTACGGGAGGCGCACCGGGAGAGTGTCCGCTCGGCCATGGCCGAACTGGAGCGGTATACCCAGGCGAGAATTGGCAATGTCCGCGCGCCGGAGACGACGGGTAAATTTGCCGCCGCCACCTTCGAGCACGACACGGCCCGGCCAGTCGGAGGCTACGCAGCGCCCCAGCTCCACACCCATGCGGTGATCTTCAACGTCACCGAACGGGAGAACGGCCAGACCCGCGCCCTCCAGCCCCAGGAGCTTTTTGCTTCGCAGAGCTATGCCACAAATGTTTACCGATCGGAGCTGGCCGTCCGGCTCAAGGATCTCGGCTACACGATCGAGCGCGGCGAGTATGGGCATCCTGAAATCAGGGGATACACGAAGGAGTATCTGGAGGCCAGCAGCCCGCGCCGGGAACAGGTGAAGGACCATATGCGCGCCAGCGGCCTTGACAGTCCAGCAGCCGCGCAGATCGCGGCGCACCGGACGCGGGATTCCAAGCAACTGCTATCGCCGGAGGAGGTGTTGCGGCAGCATCGGGAGCTGGCGGCGCAGCACGGCCACCAAGCGGACAGAGTGGTTGCCGAGGCGCGGCAGCAGGTACGGCAACACGCGCACGATCCCTCCAAAGCCGCCCAGGTGTCCGTGACCTATGCCCGCGACCACCTTTTCGAGCGTTCGGCGGTCGAGAACGAACGGGCGATTCTGTCGGCGGCGCTCGGCAGGAGCATGGGCGAGGCGAACTTCTCCCAGGTCCGGCAGGAGTTCGACCGCAGGGTCCAGACGGGCGAGTTCCGCGCCGTTGAAGCGGAGGCCAGGTTCGGGAGCGCGGGCCAGCAGTACACCACAGCGGCGATGCTGCGCATGGAGCGCGAGACCATCGGCAAGATGCAGGAGGGCAACCGGCGCGGCTATAGCGATCCAATGCTGGTACCGGCAGACATTCGTATTGCCACCGAGGACCGGCACCCCAAGCTGAATGCCGGCCAGCGCCAGGCGGTCGATGAGATTTTCCTGTCGCGGGAGAAGATCGTCGGCTTGGATGGAGTCGCGGGCGCGGGCAAGACGACGACGCTGGCCGTGGTGCGCGAGGGCGCGGAGCAGGCCGGGTACAAGGTCGAGGGTTTTGCGCCGACGAGCGGCGCGGCGAAGAATCTGGGCGGGGCCGGTATCGAGACCAAGACCTTGCAGGCCCATCTTGCCCGAGGCCAGCGGCCAGACACGGGCGAGCTCCGGCTCTATGTGATGGACGAGAGTTCGCTGGCGTCCACCAAGCAGATGCACGAGTTTGTGCGCCGCCTGCATCCGAACGACCGAGTTTTGCTGGTAGGCGACACTCGCCAGCATGAATCGGTCGAGGCCGGCCGCATCTTCGCCCAGCTCCAGGACGCGGGCATGAAGACGGTGAAGCTGGAGGAGATCGTCCGCCAGCGCGATCCAGAGCTGAAGCAGACCGTTGAGCAGCTTGCGCGCGGCCAGGTGGGAGAGGCTATCGCCGGTATGGAGCGGCAAGGCCGCATCCATGAGGTGCCAGGTCATGAAGACCGTATCGCGGCTATTGCCAAAGAGTATGCGAAGTCGCCCGATAACACGCTGGTCGTCTCGCCCGACAACCGCTCCCGCGCCCAGATCAACCAGGCCATCCACGCCGAGCTACAGGCGAAAGGCGTTGTCGGCAGGGAGGAACACCGCGCCCAGGTGCTTGTGACGCGCCAGGACCTCACTGGAGCGGATCGCGCGTGGGCGGCCCGGTACAACGAGGGCGACGTGCTGCGCTACAGCCGCGGCTCGAAGGAGACCGGCATCGGCAAAGGCGAGTATGCGCGGGTCAAGAGTGTCGATGCGGACAGCAACCGGCTCACCGTCGAGCGGAAGGACGGCACGGAACAAAGTTACGACCCACGGCGCCAGCAGGGCGTATCCGTTTACCGCGAGCAGGAGCGGGCTTTCTCCGTGGGAGACCGGGTGCAGCTCACCGCGCCCTCGCGCGACTTGAAGCTGGCCAACCGCGAGCAGGCGACCGTCGAGGGCATCGGCCAGGATGGGCGGATGAGCTTGAAGATGGATGGAGGCCGCCAGGTCGAGATCGATTCACTGAAGTACCCGCACCTTGACCACGGCTACGCCGTGACGAGTCATTCCAGCCAGGGGCAGACCGCCGACCGTGTGCTGATCCATGTCGATACCGAGCTGGGAGCCAAGGACCTGCTCAACAACCGCATGGCCTACGTTGCCGTATCGCGCGGCGCGCTCGACGCGCAAATCTTTACCAACGACCGCGAACAACTGGGAGCGGCGCTGGGGCACGATGTCTCGCACAGCAGCGCCCATGTGCAGGAGATGAAGCTGGAACAGAAGCTGGAGCAGGCCGTCACGCCGCAGCGGGAGATTGCGCCGCAGCATGAGCAGAGCTTCGATTTTGGCTTGGGTCTCTAAGCAAAAAGTTGGGGCTTAGAACCCTTGGCTGTGGTCGTGCCTGAAGTGCCAGCAACGGGGGCTGTTCCGTTGCTCCCCGGCCCCAAGCTGGCTAGTCGGCATACTCGAAATCAGGGTCGATGCCCGGCATGAAACGTCCCACGTTGTTCTCATAGCGGCGACACACGGCGATGTTGCGGACAATGCCGAGGCCATCGACATACTGTGCATGTCCCCAAAAATAGAGGCGATTTGTATTCTGGTAGCCTTGCGTAAGTCCATCTGGACCGATAAGTCGTAAGATTTCCTTCAATTGCTGATTCAATTCAATAGACATGGTCCTTTTCTGTCCAGGCTCCAACGATAAAGGGACGCTTGATTTTTCTTCGACAGCAAAGTCAGGAATGTCGTCTTCGATCCGGTTGCTTGTGAAATTGTGTTGCTTAATACGTGCCGTGCTCTGTCCAACATTCACCACATCGAAGTCGATTCTCCAAGGATCAGCGTCGGGGACTCCAATGGTCGAAATTCTTGTTCCTCTGTGAATCGATATGTGGCGAACGATGAGCCTCGGTCGCATAGTGGACAAGAGCGTTCGGTTGGCAATGTCAGCCGATCTTGCCGTCTCGTAAGACTGCCAGCCAATCACGATAAGAGTAGCGATGATGGCCCAGCCGGTGATTCCCTCTGGCCAGGACAAGAGCATATGCCAACAAGGTCCGCTTGCTGCGGTATTTTGCTGCCTCCAGGTCACGAAGACGATTGCACATACAACAATCAGAAAGACCCCAGTTATTATCAGGATTTTCTTCATGCGCGTCCCTTGCTATTTTGTGAGATGCTCCCTACTTGAGCTTGTCCAGCTTGTCCAAATCGCTATTCAGCTTCGAAATGCATGTTTTCAGTTCATCGACCTTACTTTGCGACAGGAATTCTTGGCAGCGATTGGCATCAGAATTTGCACTATTCAGCGCAGTTCGAACATTCGAGCGTAATGATTGCCCAGAGGATGCAAGTTGCCTACTGAGGTTGTTCCAGAAATCATTTGTGGAAGAGAGCCGCGCACCCGCATCATCAAAATCAGGTCTAAGAGCTGAAATCTGATTGTCTAGTGCAGTTTGTTCAGCCTGCGCTTGTGCCAGGGCTTTTGCTTGTTCCTTCGCTTTGGATTCTGCCTGTGCCCGCGCCTTTTGCTGCTCCTTAAGAAGAGCCTTCTGCTCGGCGGCAGATTTCTGCTTTGCAGTTTGATCTTGTACTGCCTTCTGTCGCAATCGTTCGGTCTTTGCAGCCATTTTCACACGAGCTACATCTCTTGCGCGGGTAACAAATGGTGCGACGCAATCTGTAACTCCTTCTTGTGTCATGCCCAAGAAAGAAGACTTGCGCTTGCAGGTTTCAATCGCTTTTACTGCTCCCGATTCGACATCGATGAGCCGAACTCTGGCCACGGTTGGTTCTGCGGAATCAACTACAACCAAGAAGTCGAGTCTGCCAAGAAGCCCCTTTAACGCGCCACTTGACGAATTAAAGGATGAGTTTTCAGAGAGATGCAACTCGTTGAAGATAGCCTCGGTATTTGTTCTGTCGAGGTAATCAATATCACCACGACTTACGAACTCTTTGGCCAGTTGCGATTCGAGAGTGTTCAAGTATTGATTGATAGCCTTTAGATCCTTGATGTCTCGCTCATTCGTCGCAATCCCAGAATACTTAGTTACTGAACCAACGGAGATGGTCACCTGTTGCGCGCTGGCTAGAGCACAAAACCAAGCAAGAATAAAGGCGGTTGTAAAGTTTCTCATGATAGATCACATTTGTCCTACTGGTTTAGAACGGGCGCAAATTCGTCGCCAGCCTGTGGAACTCCGTCCCCGTCACACTTGCCGGACGAGATGGAATCTTCTACGACGGTAATAGAGAGAACGCATAGCTTCTTCTTGCGGATGATGGCTTGTCCCGTGTCCGGGTCTTTCATTCCAGTATCCGTGGGACGGGTGATATTGAATTTATCGCCGACCTTGATGCCAGCATTCTGCCCCTTGTTGACAACAATTAGTCCATCCTCGATGCCTACGAACTTTGGAACAGCCGGAGCCGCATGCATTGCAATGGCGCTCGTAGAAATTTTTGTAGACAATTGAGTGGCGACATCATGGACTGCCAGATCAACTAACTTTGGCAATGTAGTCTGACCGTTTTGAGTTTGCGAACTACCCGAACTACCTGGCAATGAGAATCGGCCCAGTCTAGTAGGGGCCGTACCGGAGGTGGAAGTGGACTGTGCAAGAACGGCTTTTTGTTCGCTGTTGACGGACGGCGCTAGAATTATTGTGCCCGTTTCGACTTGGATGATTCTGGCCGTCGCACGCAGTTCTACGACCCCATTCTGCACCGACTTTGAGCCGAACATTGACGTCTGATTCTCGGTCGTGGCGTTCGCGGAGAATGCGTCGACCCGACCGACAATGAGCACATTTGCGTTGGCCAGCCTGCCAAGCTTGGCCGCTCCTTCGGTACTAAAACGGTCCCCATATCCTTGCGTCTGCTGCGAGAGAACGATATTGAGATGTTCCTGGTCAATGATTTCGAATGATCCAGTCCCCGAGAGGGCAGAAATCAGCTCATCGGTGATGCGCTGCCCAATTCCCGTATTCTGGGCCTGAGTCCCCGGATACCGAGTCTGGACGCTTCGATCATCGAAGCCGATGATGACAATCCGTTTACGGGTCTGAGCGTTGGAAAAAACACAGGAGGAAGCAACCAATGCCAGCAGAAGGACAACACGAATAGAGCGAACAAAATTACTATGCGTACGAGAATCTTCCACGTTTTCCTCCAGGTTTTCACTGCTAATGAGAACACAATCAATATACATCATGCTCTCCCTGCGGTGTTTATAAGGGGCTTGCACTCTCTGCCTCTCCATATCAACCATGCTATTTTCGGACACAAAGGGTAAGGTTTGACCCACGACCGCCGCCCCTTGTTTCCAGAGGCTTGCATGAGTCAGAAGTCAGGGCCACAATTGCCGGTGAACAGCTACGCGCAGCGAAGCAAACCTGGATTCGGAACAGTTGAGCGGTTCGGGCGCGTCGTAATTGCGCATGATAATGTCCTTTATCGGCTGTACAAATCTAAACCAACGTTTAGAATTTGTACAAAGGGCAATTGTCGCGCCAGTGGCGCGACAATTGAGGCGCTGCCGTGGCTGATTTCGTTTCCTATTACCGTGTTTCGACCGACCGCCAGGGCGCAAGTGGGCTGGGCCTTGACGCGCAGCGTCAGGCCGTCGCCCGCCAGGTCAACGGCGGCCAGCTCGTGGCCGAGTTCACCGAGATCGAGAGCGGACGCCGGCACACGAACCGGCCTCAGCTCTTGGCCGCCCTTGAAGAGTGCCGCAAGCGCCACGCTACCCTGCTGATTGCCCGTCTTGACCGGCTGGCCCGCAACGTCGCTTTTATCGCAAATCTGATGGAGAGCGGCGCGGACTTCATCGCTTGCGATATGCCCCAGGCCAACCGGCTGACCATCCACATTCTGGCCGCCGTCGCCGAGCACGAGCGCGAGATGATTTCCCAGCGAACGAAGGCGGCGCTGGCCGAGGCCAAGCGCCGAGGGACCAGGCTAGGCAATCCGCGCATCGAGGCGGCGCGGACGTTGGCGCTGGCCGCGCATCATGCCCACCGGCCAGAGCCGGAGGTGTTGACGCTCATGGTCGAGTGGCGGAGCCAGGGGAAGACATTGCGAGCTATCGCCCGCGACCTCAACCGGCTCAATATCCGGCCAGCCAGGGGCCGCGAATGGTACGCCAGCAGCGTCAGGGGCCAGCTATTGGCCGCTGACAGCAAAAGCCCCGCCGCAAGGCGGGGCTGACGTTACACAATCCCGATTTATCGGGTGACATCTTTACTCTCTCACCATTCCTGCCTATTGTCAATACTAACTCGCTGTCAAGTGTCCAAGCCCTATGGCGTTGATTACGGCTACCTGAATGCGCTTTAAGTCGTCTGGATTCAACTCTGCATGAGAATATCGCCCGTCAATCAAGACCCTGTCTAGTCGAGCAAATGACACGTGGGTGATCAGGTTAGCCTTTGCCCAGACCTCTTTATCTGCATGGAAAAAAGGGTAGACCCTCTTGGGCATCAGCACATGATACGGCTCAGGATGAGCCGGAGGCTCAGTGCTAAATGGAACGACCAGGCACGTGCCGTTATGGATGTTTACCCGGCGACCTCTCGGAGAAATAACGACCACGTGACGAATCTTTGTCATCTCGGGAGGAATGAAGCTCGTAAAATCACACATCAAAACAGTGCCAGGGTTCGGGACGAAAGGAATAGACATACTTCTCCATTATGACGTAAAAGCGTCAATACGTCATGGTATCATGGCGTCATGAAGTCAATTGCGTTTCTCAGTCAGAAGGGCGGTAGCGGCAAGACAACGCTCGCGGTTCACACTGCGGTTGCGGCTCAGGAGTCGGGGGAGCGTGTTGTTTTGATCGACACAGACCCCCAGAAGTCGGCCACAGTGTGGGGGGAGACGCGCCAGAGTGAATCGCCTATCGTCGCCACGGCAGCGGCAAGCGATCTGGAGAAGGTTCTCCAAGCAGCACTCCAAGAGGGGATGAGCCTAGCCATTGTCGATACAGCCCCACACACCGCGCCGGATGCAGCAAAGATTGCGAAAGCGGTCGATCTGGTAGTGATTCCATGCCGACCGACAGCCTTTGACCTGGCCGCCGTGAGCAATGCTGTAGAAATTGTAAGAGCCGCCAAGAAGAAGGCGGTACTTGTACTTTCAGCGTGCCCTTTTCGTTCTCCTGAAATTGCAGAAACGCGGAATGTGCTCTCTGAGTACGGCTTGCCGGTGTGTCCTTCTGAAATTACTGATAGACGCGCGTTTTCCAGGGCAGTAGCTACAGGCAGGGCCGTTACAGAGTTCGAGGAAGACGGCAAGGCCGCAATCGAAATACGAGCCCTATGGGCGTGGCTCAAGGAGCAGATGCAATGAGTTCGAAGCCAACAGGACTAGCAGCATTCACTCGAAAGAGCGTTGCGACTGCGCCGATAGCAGCATCAGAAGAGGCTGCTACACCTTCAAGCGTGGATAGGCAGCGCGGCAAAAAAGAAGTAGTTGCGCTTACCGTTCGTCTACACCGGACCGAATGGGAGCGCCTGCATCAGCTAGCCGTATCGGAAGGGACGAGCATCCAATCTCTGGCGGTAAGAGGGCTTAGCCGGATGTTCAGCGAAAAAGGTCTTCCGCAGCTCAGAGAAGAATAGCGCCATTACGTCTTGACGCCATTACGTCAAGACGTAATGGCGCTATGGGGAGAGGTCTATTTCGTCAGCTATTAGCCAGATGCTAAGACTTGCTGTGCCTGCTGACGTGGGTTAATGGCGAGTTTGGTGCCGGGCAAGAAGGTAAGACCGTTTCGTGTCCATGTATGCTTTAACCCTCCAGGAAACACCACCGATACTTTGCGCAGCGTTATTTTCGCCTTGCCTTTGAAATTGTCGATGCGCTCCGGGTCGTAGTCTGCGCCGAGTTGCCGGAGCAATCCATCCCAGGGGATGAACTGCGCCCCATTTTTGTTGGCCATGAATGCCTTGTATGCAGCGAGGGCATAGAGATCGAGAGCCAATGGAGAGCGCTTCAATGCCCTCAGGGCGCGCATATCGAGTGGCACAGGGGCGACGGTTATAGCCTTGTAAAAATCTTCTCCTAGTTCAATCCAACTTCCCCAAAGAGCGCCCTGTCCAGGGCTTTTCGGATCCCACCAAAATTCCCCTTTGGGTGCAACCTGCATATCTAGCCAGCTTGTGCCGTGGCGCTCTGGCGTACGGGTATTGATTTCAAAACTAATGAGCGCCCGGAATAGTCGCCGCATTTGATCTTGCAGTCGCCTTGCGTCACTGCGTTTGCCGCCCCCTGCACTTGCCGGCACCAAGCCCAACTGCCGCATGAACTCCGAGAGGCTATGGCCTAAAGCCAAACGGCGGTTCTTGGTGCGAATTGCCTCTGTGGTCACCCAAAACAAGAGCAATCGGGGGAGGGAACCATAAGGGTAGCCAATCGGCGATTTCTTCTCACTGTCCCATCCAGACCGAATTACCAACGTAAGATTGCCGTTTCGGCGTTCCCACGCCTCAACATTGCCAGGGTTGCTGTGGGGCAGTGTGCATTGTACGAGCTGCCGAGCCAGGAATGATGCTTCCGCATCTTCAGGGGCTTGACTAATCACTGTCGCTGCATCGAGTAGCTTTTGCTTTTCGACCGTGATGACATTTGCCCTGGTACGCCTTACCAGGCTTTTCATCAAGGGAATGTCGCCGACTCGATCCATACCTCAATCATTGCCCGAAAATGTCCATACCGCAAGTGTGCCGCGGATGTTTATTTTCCACAGATGTCCTGTTGATCGTGCAGGTTATCCACGATGAAACGGTAGGGGCAAATACGATGAAACGGTAGGAGAATGAACGATGAAACGGTAGGAGCCTCTATCCTGTAGTAAAAAATCATAGATAGCCGGTAGTCGCTTCGCTCCACTCTGTGAAAAAGGAGCGCCCTAACGGGCGGTCAGCGAGCTTCGCTCGCATTCAGCGGGAGGGCGCTAGCGCCCCTCCCGCACCCACCCCGCGCAAGTACAAAAACAAAAACCTTGCTGGGGATGGTGTGGGTTGCTCCGGCCTTTGTGCCTGAGAGTAGAGCTGTGCGAGATCGAACAGAAAGGCCCCAGGACGAACCCGGAGCAATGCCGCCTGCCCCCGGCTATCCAAAATACGCCTGTGGCCGTTTTGCCATCGGCCCACCGGTTATGAATCCGGCGCTCGATTTCGTTTCCGGCCGGATTTTTTCCGCGCCGCGTAAAGTGGATTTATGCGCGCCCTTTTTGTTCGCCACGGAGAAAGCACCGGCAACGCCGGAAGTCCATGTCACGACCTGGCCAAGTTGGAGCTGACGGAAAAGGGAAGGGAACAGGCGCGGCAGATCGCCGATGAATGGACCGAAGCTCCCGCCTTGATAGTTGTCTCCCCGTACCTCCGCGCACAGCAAACCGCCCAGCCAACCCGCGACCGATTTTCCGCCGTCCCCGTACAACAGTGGCCCATCGAGGAATTCACATACCTGGAACCCAGCCGGTGGAACGGAACCGCCAGAAGCGAACGGCTCCCTCACATCGAGGACTACTGGAACACCGCCGACCCGATCTATTGCGACGGACCCGGCGCGGAGAGTTTCGTCTCCCTGCTCGGTCGTGCGGAAATTGCCTTGGGCAGGTTGCGCAGTTTGCCCGACCAGGCCGGCACGGTGGTCCTCTTCAGTCACGGACAGTTTATGCAGGCCGTCAGAATGTCCGTGCTCTACCCAGGAGCTTCGAACCAGGACAAGATGCGCAGCTTTTGGCTCGACTCTGGACTGCCAGCTTTTCAGAACGCCGAGCGGTTCAATATGGAGTTGCTGGCAAAAGGTTGGGCGATCCAGCCAGCTCACGAAACGGAAAAAATAGTGAGCTGATCCCAAGAACAACAACCCGAAAAACCTGCCTGTCCATGGTTTGAATGTCTTAGCGTTCGCACGAATTCAAACCAGTTCCAATGGTGGATTCGCTACGAGGCGTAAAGGCCGCTACGCGCCGCTTTCAGCGGTGGCCTGCGGGCCAGCCTTGACCCCTCTACGCTCAAAAAAGTTCATCAGACATCGGACAGATAGCTTTCCCCATGCCTTGAAAAAACTCAGTCATCCAGCCGCCGCGCAGAGGCAATCCCAGCCTTTATCTGCTATAAAGGAACAACCGCGCTGCTTCGCATCGGAAGAAGTAGTCTGACACATCACCCCCAAACGGGAACTGTGAGGTACCGGAATGCTCACGTACGTTAACATTTGTAGAATCATCCACTTAGAAAATTCATGTTTACGTACGTAAACGGGCTGCTTTCAGGTGAAATCACTGTTTTGAGATTTTCTGTTAACACGTTTAATTACTATGACATAACTCTAAACGTCCAGATGGGCAGTTCTGGTGCCCGGAGGCTCTGAGTCCATGTCAGCAAAGAGGCGGCCTTCCCATGAGCAGCACTCGCACCGGCCAGAATATCGATCCACAGCCGCTTCCAGACGCGGAAGCACGTACGGTTCCGCGCCCCAAAACGGCGGCGACGCGGCTCTCAGTTGAGGAGCTGGAGGAGGTCGAATCGGCGGCCAAACGGGACGGCAAGTCGCAGGCTGAATGGATACGCGATACTGTCCTGCGGGAGGCGCGGCAGCGATCAGCCGCCTCGGTCGAATTGGTTTTGGCAGAGCTTTCGGCCAACCGCACCATCCCCGATCAGATCGCCCAACAAGTGAGCCGGACGACGCAGGAGGTATCCCGGTTGGTCAGCCAGTCCGCCGACCAGGCGTTGGCGCGCATCGAGGCCGGAGCTGTGAAGGCTGTTCGCAATGCGGCCGTCAGCGAAGTGGGCGCGAAGATCGAGAGCGCCATCGTCGGCCCAATGGCGACTATCGAAGAGGCGCTGCGGAAGCTGAAGAGTTCTGCCGAGCACGCGGAAACAGCTTCAAACCATTGGAGGAGTTTTACCAAAATCTTCCGCTGGCAACAACTTGCCATCGCCGTTCTTGCCGGCATCGTGATCGGCGGAGCCGGGACGTGGTACTTTGCCAGTCTGCCGCTCAAAGAAGCGGCAGAGTACATTCTGCTTCTCAAAAATGCTCCAGCCTCACCGCAGGATGCGACCCAAAACACTCCGCCTGCTTCACACCATCCGGCACGAAATCAGAAGCCGAAAAGCACTCAGGAGCCTCAACCACAGGTTGAGGCAGCGCCAGTGACGCAGCAGCCGTAAGGACCGAGGCGCACATCATGCTTTCCATCTCGCAACCACTTTCGGCAGGCCAGGCGCGGACGTACCACGCGCGGGAGTTCACATCGAACGAGCAGAACTACTGGAGCCGCGACCAGCAAGGTCATAGCGAGTGGCAGGGCCGTCTTGCTGGAGAGTGGGGGCTTTCGGGCGCTGTCGGCGCGGAGTACTTCGCCCGCCTGAGCGAAGGCCAGCACCCGCAGACGGAAGCGCAGCTCGTCCGGCATCAGACGGCCAAGACTTACGACGGAAAGTTCGGCAGGGAAGTAACTTCGGTCGAGCACCGGGCGGGCTGGGATGCGACCTTTTCCGCGCCGAAGTCGGTTTCGTTGACCGCCCTGGTCGGCGGCGACGACCGGGTACGGGAGGCGCACCGGGAGAGTGTCCGCTCGGCCATGGCCGAACTGGAGCGGTATACCCAGGCGAGAATTGGCAATGTCCGCGCGCCGGAGACGACGGGTAAATTTGCCGCCGCCACCTTCGAGCACGACACGGCCCGGCCAGTCGGAGGCTACGCAGCGCCCCAGCTCCACACCCATGCGGTGATCTTCAACGTCACCGAACGGGAGAACGGCCAGACCCGCGCCCTCCAGCCCCAGGAGCTTTTTGCTTCGCAGAGCTATGCCACAAATGTTTACCGATCGGAGCTGGCCGTCCGGCTCAAGGATCTCGGCTACACGATCGAGCGCGGCGAGTATGGGCATCCTGAAATCAGGGGATACACGAAGGAGTATCTGGAGGCCAGCAGCCCGCGCCGGGAACAGGTGAAGGACCATATGCGCGCCAGCGGCCTTGACAGTCCAGCAGCCGCGCAGATCGCGGCGCACCGGACGCGGGATTCCAAGCAACTGCTATCGCCGGAGGAGGTGTTGCGGCAGCATCGGGAGCTGGCGGCGCAGCACGGCCACCAAGCGGACAGAGTGGTTGCCGAGGCGCGGCAGCAGGTACGGCAACACGCGCACGATCCCTCCAAAGCCGCCCAGGTGTCCGTGACCTATGCCCGCGACCACCTTTTCGAGCGTTCGGCGGTCGAGAACGAACGGGCGATTCTGTCGGCGGCGCTCGGCAGGAGCATGGGCGAGGCGAACTTCTCCCAGGTCCGGCAGGAGTTCGACCGCAGGGTCCAGACGGGCGAGTTCCGCGCCGTTGAAGCGGAGGCCAGGTTCGGGAGCGCGGGCCA
>Ga0224553_1000468_pt1 | contig 17431 bp, 5 predicted proteins | sample 714S21014metaG_FD_179897 | JGI IMG/M metagenome (GOLD analysis project Ga0224553, IMG submission 179897) | Peat soil microbial communities from Stordalen Mire, Sweden - 717 S2 10-14 | ecosystem: Environmental > Terrestrial > Soil > Wetlands > Peat | place: Sweden: Norrbotten County, Stordalen... | reverse complement strand
ATAGCTGCTGAGGAACCCTAAAACATCCCACTCCAACGCCCATGTTCGTAACAATCCCCGCGTTCACGATCTTCAACAAAATTAAGGTTGTCGTGCGGCTCTGCGGTCAATTAGCTGGACACGAGTGAGTTTACACTCGCCCCTCCGATGACTTGCTTTGAAGCCGGTTTGCTCGCAATTTGTGCATCCGTGCAGGATTTAATCAAAAAAATTGAAGCCGACGCCAAGGTGCGTCTGCCATCACCGCCGAACAGCAGCCCGGCGGAAAGACTCGCACGTTACAAAGGCTTCCTCAAGGTCGAGACGCACCGGCTCAAATTGCAGCATCGGGCCGGTGCGGGCGGGCGCGAAATCTGCCAGGCGCGCGCGGCAATCCTTGACGTGCTGTTGCGGCATCTTTGGGACTCGTCACGAAACAGTTTGTCACCGCAGGCGCAGAAGGAGTTTCCGCCGCTCGCGCTCGTCGCCATCGGCGGTTACGGCCGCGCGGAATTGAACCCGCACAGCGACATTGATTTCATGTTTTTGCACGACGGCCAGGTCGCGGCGAACAAACCGCTGCCGCATTTGTCCAAGCTGATTGACGGCGTGTTGTATCCGCTGTGGGACACCGGCCTGAAGGTCGGCCACTCGGTGCGGAGCCTGGGCGATTGCGTCAATGTCGCCAACACCGACATGCAATCCAAAACGTCGCTCATCGAGGCGCGGCTGATTGCGGGCGACGAGGCGCTGTTCAAAAAATTTCAAAAGACGCTCGAGGCCAAATGTGTGGACGGTCATGAGGAAAAATACATCGCCGCGCGGCTCGAAGACCAGACGGGGCGGCATGGCAAGTTCGGCAACTCGGCCTGCATGCAGGAGCCGAACATCAAAAATGGTTGCGGCGGTTTGCGCGATTTCCAAAACCTGTACTGGATGGCGTTTTTCAAATATCGCACGCGCACGCTGAAGGAATTGCAGGAACGCGAGTTCGTCACCGACGCTGAGCGCCGGCAACTCGAAGCCGCCTACGACTTTCTGCTGCGCACGCGGACGGAACTGCACTACCACGTGAACCGCCCGCTGGATGTGCTCGGCAAAAATCTGCAACCCGCCGTGGCGCTCGGCCTCGGCTATGGCGAGCGGTCGCCGAGCCTGCGCATCGAAAAATTCATGCGCGACCTCTATACACACATGCGGAACATTTTTCTCATCACGCGCACGCTGGAACAGCGCATGGCCCTGCTCTCGCCGCCGCAGAACCGGCTGGCTTCGCTCCGCGCCTGGCTGCCCAAACGCAGCCGGCCAGTGGAACCGGTGGACGGTTTTTTGTTTGGGGACGGGGAAATTCGCGCCGCGTCCAATCGCGTTTTCCGGGACCAGCCGCGCCGTTTGATGCGCGTGTTCCTTTACGCGCAACAACACCGGTTGCAGTTGCATCCCGACCTCGCGCAACTCATCCGCAACCAGCTTTCGCTGGTGGACCGCGATTTTTTGAACGACGAGCACGTGCGCGAGACATTTCTGACCATTCTCGAACGCCGCGGCAGCGTCGCGCCGGTTCTGCGCGCCATGCACGAGGTGAATTTGCTCGGCAAATACATTCCTGAATTCGGCCGGCTCACCTGCCTGGTGCAACACGAGTTTTATCATCAATACGCCGCCGACGAACACACGCTGGTCTGCCTCGAACAACTCGACCGGATTTGGGAGGCGCAGGACGAGCCTTATAAACATTACGCGCCCATGTTTCAAAGTCTCGACCGCCCCGGCCTGCTTTACCTCGCGCTGCTGCTGCACGACGTCGGCAAATCGGCGTACCACAAACAAGGCCGCCACCCCGAAGTCAGCGCGCAGATGGCCATGCGCGCCGCGAAACGGTTGCGGCTGGACGGCCCGGCGTCCCGCCTGCTGCACACCATCGTCGAAAATCATTTGCTCATGGCCGGCGTGTCCCAGCGACGCGACCTCGACGATCCCGCCGTCATCCGCCAGTTCGCCCGGCAAATCCAGACACCCGAGACGCTGGATCTGCTCACGCTGCTGACATTCGCCGATTCCCAGGGCACGAGCGACAAGCTTTGGAACGGCTTCAAGGATTTGCTGCTGTGGCAACTGCACGACCGCGCGATGGCGCTGCTTACCGGCGGCACGGAATTCGTCCGCGCTTCCCAGATGCAACGCGAGTCGGTGCTGCAGGCTGTCCGCGAACTGGCGCCGAAACAAATCAGCAGCGAGGAACTCAACGCGCATTTCGCCGCGCTGCCGCAGCGTTATTTTGAAATTCATACGGCGAAGGACATTGGCAATGACCTCGAACTGACGCACCGCTTCATGCGCCGGCAAATTCTGGAAGACGACCGCGTGTTGTCGCCCGCGACGGCCTGGCAGGATGAACCCGACCGCGGTTACAACCTCGTCAAGGTTTGCACTTGGGACCGCGCCGGGTTGTTCAGCAAAATTGCCGGTTCGTTCAGCGCCGTCGGGCTGAACATTCTCAGTGCGCAAATTTTTACGCGCAGCGATGGCATTGTGCTCGACAAATTTTTCGTCAACGACGCCAAAACCGGCAACCTCGCGCCGCGCGAGCGCCAGGACAAATTCACCGCGTTGCTCGGAAAGGTTTTGAATGACGAAGACATTGACCTGTCGGCGCTCATCGCGCGCGAAATCAACCGCCAGCCGGCCTATTCGGCTTACGCCGGCGAGCGCCTGGTGACGCAAATTTATTTCGACAACGGGGGGGCCTCCGACACGCGCACACTCATTGAAATTGAAACCGAGGACCGCCTCGGCCTGCTGTACGCTATTTCGCAGGCGCTGGCCGGGCTGGCGCTGGACATTTCCACCGCGCGCATCGTAACCGAACGCGGCGCGGCCATTGACAGTTTTTACGTGCGGGAACTGGACGGAGGCAAGATCGTTTCGCCGGAACGGCGGGTGTTGATTGAAAATTGTTTGCGCGAAGCCATCAGCCGGCTGGATGCCGTGGCGTGAGGGTACCGCAAAAACCAGGTGTTGTCCTGATTTGTTGTAGCGTCGAGCCTGTGGCTCGATTCCTTTCGGCACATAGCGCCGACACTACACTCAAGTCAGACGCCTCTGCAAACCTGTTGCCAGCCGCCGACCGATCTGGTAGAAACAATGAGATTCAATGCGGATGGCCGTGTTTGTCTATGCCCTGTGGGCTACGACCTGACAGGCCAAAACCGATGCTGCATTAATGGCGGGCCTGTCCGCCGTAGCGGCTTGGCCGCGTAGGCGGGTGTGGTTCAGTGGTAGAATGCGGGCTTCCCAAGCCTGAGATGAGGGTTCGATTCCCTTCACCCGCTCCATCTTATTGATAATTAGTAACTTACGATAGGTTTGACAACGCTAAAAGCGGCTTGTTACAACAAAAGTTACAACAAGTTCAAGCCCGTTTTAAGTTGTCCAAAGCCGTCCACGTTTGTCACAAACTGACTTTCCCAAAGCAGTCCAGATTCGTCACAGACTGACTTTTCACTCGAAATGGATGGATCACTGGAATCGGCCAAAGCATTTTTATTTAAATAATCCCAAAAAATCTTTTTTATTTAATAATAAGTTTATTGAATGATTATTTGATATTTTGCAATAGTATGCTAATGTCTTATCCATGCCAGTTAAAGAAAAATCAATCCATACCGTTGAACCTGTGCAATCTGGTGATTGTTTTAGCGTTCAGCCTGAATTTGGGCGTGTGCCGGATTGCCAGCGATTATTTGGCATAAAACGAGGCATATTGTACCGTTGGATTCAGGAGAGGCGAATAAAGACCGTATTACTGCGCGAGCGGGGCAATAAGCATGGCATCCGTCTAATCTACCTGCAAAGCGTCAGAGATTACTTATATGCGAATATGGAGCGCGGAGATGTTAAAAATGAGGAAACAGCTCTGCCAGCATAAAAAAAGGCAGATCACCAAATAAAGAAAGATTCACCAGCCCCTTACTCGTCAAAAATCCCCAATTTAAATGTAATATGAATTTTAATTTAAATAATCTATAAATATAATACCTGATTTGGTTCATTCCTGCTGTGTTTGGATATGTTTTTTGCCATTGGACGATTCGTGATCTAATAAAAAAACCTTAATCTTCTTATATTTAGATTTTTTCTTTATTTAAAATGCCAGGCTGAATTCATCTTCGGGCTTGCCGCAACCAGACAAGGAATTAGAATTGCGATCCGAAGAGATACTTGAATCTGTTGCTTTGATTAATTTTTTCAAACCCTTAGACAGATAATCCTCTCGCTCCCGCTCCTCATCTCTTGAAATATATTCTCTTTTTAAACAGTATTTGACGCCGGGATATTCTTTGGCTTTGTCATAGGGCACTATGTCTGCTGTTCCCATACCCCTTTTATTATAATCAAAAGCCATCAATTGATTTTCCCAAAGGTTTTTTAAACTGGTACAGTAAGTTTCCGGTTCTAAATAGTCGCATCCCTCTCCGGCTATTAAAAAATGGCAATGAGCCTCTCCAAATGTACCATATTCCGTGGCTTTGTAATAAGCGAGATTCTTTTTTCTAAATTTATATTGGCCACAAAAAGCATTTATAAATTGATCAAAGTCCCTTCTTCTGTACCATGCTGCTTTAGGAGAATTTGTTCTTCTATATTCGTATGCCCAAGTTAATGAGCCAAATATAAACCAATTAATTTTAATAAGAGAATATAAATAAGGGTGATAATCAATAGGGTTGTATATTTTAATTAAATGACTATCATCATTTATATTAGTGGAATCTTCTATTTTTAATGTACTCATAGCCTCCAGGCGATTGTGTGCCAGGCTGTCCTTGAAAAAAGGTTCGAGCGGAGTTAAACAAACACTCCATTCATAATCAAGCACTTACGAAGAAGTGCAAGTAAAGTGCAAGTAAATTGTATGCCGACCAACCGGCGTGGACGCGCAGGGCGATCCTAAACCTCGCCGCATCCGGCAGGTTCTCCAGCGACCGCACCATTGGCGAGTACGCCAGAGAGATTTGGCGCGCCGAACCATTTTGACCGAACAACCATGAACAACATCAAACGAATTGCCATCAACACCGGCGGCGGTAACGCACCGGGACTGAATGCTGTCATCCTTGCGGCCGTCCATGCCGCGTTCCGGCTCATTTCTCACGGCAGCGGCGGGCCGAGCTTGACGCGGTAGAAACGGACCGGTGAACTCGTTGCGGCGTCCGTCCAGTTGAACGGCAGCGCGGGCGAATTTGTGATGAACACGCTGCTCCACTGCGTAAGGTTGGTCGAAGCCTCAACCGCGTAATCCGGCCCGCTTTGGCCGCTGACGCTGAAGCTGAATTGCGCGCCCGCGACTGAAATATTGCTTATGCCTGGCAGAGAAAGAGGATTGACGAAAACGGAAAAACTTTGCGTGGTGCTCAATGGCGGCGTGCCATTGTCGGAAACCTTCAGCGTGAAACCGTTCGTCGAGTTCGCCTGCGTGACAAGCGGCCGGAAGGAAAACGCGCCGCTATTCGTGTTAAGCGTGGCGTTGGCAGCGCCCGCGAGCAGCGCGAAGGTCAGCGTCTGCGGCGGTTGGTCGGTGTCCGTGGCGCTGGCTGTAAAGGCCACAGTCTGGCCAGCGTTCACGGTTTGGTTGGCGATGGGGACCAGGGTCGGCGGCGTATTGACCGGCCAGGCCACGGAATCAATGTAGCAGGTGCCTGACCAAGCGGCGCTTGTCGTGAACTGAATGCCAAGTTGCTGCAATGGCGATACGGCGGTTGACGGCACCGTCAAGGTGATCGTGTTCCAAGCGTTGGCAGTCAGATTCCCATACCAGACACTTGTCCATGTGTTGTTGTAGTCCTGTAGATATGGCTGGAGCGCGGTGATCTGACTGCCGCTCGGTATCCTGACATGGAAGGTAATCGTCGTGCCGGCGGTTACACCCAAGTTTTCACCCATGTTGTTCACATACACGAACGAAGTGCCCGCTGCCGTGCCGTTGAAGTTCACAGCCAGCGACTGATTGCCCGCAAAGTGCTGCGCGGTTGAAGTTGCTACCCCAGCGATTTGACTGCCGCTCGCCGCCCAACCCTGCGGGTCGGTTTCGAAGTTGAATTGCGCCGGGTCCGGGTTGACGCCGGGGGTCGTCGCGTTAGCCTCGGGTGAAAAACCTGTCGGCCCGGAGCTATTGACGGCGACCGCCTGATAGTAATAGGTGGTGCCGCTATTGAGATTGGTATCGGTATAGGACGTGTTGGTTATGCCGGTGACGACCGGTGCAATGGGACTCTCGTAACCGGATTCCGCAGCCCGGTAGAGATTGTAGCTGGTAGCTCCGCTGCCGGCGGTCCAAGACAAGGCCACCTGGCCATTGCCGGCCGTCGCGGTGAGGCTGGATGCAGCGTAGGGGGCGCCGTTCGGAGGAGGCGGCGCGGTTCCACCAGTTAACACAGTGACAGCTTGCGTGTCATAGACTGTCCCCGTGGTCCAGTCGAATGGACTGCCAGGGGTGCTCCAATAAAATGGACTCAGTCCGTGGACATGGGCGGAATCAACAAGATACTTGTTCCAATAATACGCGGAAGCACTATTATAGGTTGCCTCCGTTCCTGTAAGGAAAGACTTCCCCGCAGCCTGAAATTCGCCCACCATTACCGGGATGCCCTTGCTGACATACTGGTCGGTCAGTTGTTGGAATCCCAAGTCTATGTAGCCTTCTTCGGGTGAGGTGGCGTTGCGAGTTGGGTCTCCGGAATAATGGTAAGCCGGCCCCCAGAAGTATTGCATATTGCCCCACGATGCATCGCTGGTCAATTGCGTGAACTGAAACGGCGTGTAGCAATGATATTCCACCATCAGACGATTGGGGGTTGGATCCGTCGGCAGCGAATTCAACCATGACGTGTCCCCGCCGCCTTGCAGCACCAGCCAGCGGTTGGTGTTATTGCCGCCGACGCCGCGAACCGCGTTGACGAAAGTCTGATAGTAAGCCATCAACGTGGTCATCTCAGCGGGACTGCTCACGGTTGGTTCGTTCGCTGCGGCAAAGAGCAAATGGTTGTCATAACCGGCAAAGGTGGTGGCGATCTGTGTCCAGTAGGAGCTCATCTTCGCGTTGATGGTGGAATCGACATTTGTCCCAATTACCAGCCAGCCGCCGTCCCAGTGATCGTTGATTACGACATACATTCCCGCGGCAATAGCCCAATCAACCGCCTGTTTGACCTGCGCCATATAGCTGGCATTGATTTGGTAGTTGGTCTGGTTGGCATTGGAGTCCCACGCGCATGGGATGCGAACTGCGTTAAATCCGGCGTTGGCGGCAGTGTAGAACGGTGCCGCGCTCGGATACGAATAGCCCCAAATGGCTTCCAATGAATTTCCCAGATTCCACCCGTAGGTTGGATTCGGCAGTGGCATGGTGGCGGGTAGATTGGTGGCCGCCGCTCGCAGACCGAGATCGAACACCGCATCAAACTTGTGGCTGCTGCCGGTGATGATGGTGCCGCCGCTGGTGGGAATGACCGCGATTTCGCCTCCGGCGTAGGCGTTCGTAGCCACGGCCAGCGCCGCGTAGCCGCCGCCGGTCGGCTGGATGCCGAAAGAAAATGCGTAGGTTTTGTTCGTGACCAGCGGCACGTTCAGCCCGCTCCATTGCAGCCAGTCGCCGTCGGTGAAACCGGGATTCGGCGCGCTGAACGTGATGAGCAACGTCGCTGTGCTGTTGCTCATCGAGTAGATGCGGAGGTAATACGTCGGCGTGCTGGCCGGCGTGCCGTAGCCGTTGCCGGAATTCAATCCCGCCGTCTTGATGGCGACCGACACGAGATTCATCGCGTTGGTTCCGGTGGTGAAGGTCTGACCGACGGGCGGATTGTTGTCGGTGAAATAATTCAACCCGTCAGGCCAGGTCTGGTTGCCGCTGGTGGAGAGCTGGAAAATGTCGTTCGATCCCAGACTCGGCGCGGCGGGGCTGTCCGTAAAAGTTTGCGCGTATAAATTACCCACCAAGCCGACGGCGAAGAGCTGCAAAATAAGCCTGCAAATGGCGGTGTTCACGTGTTCACGCTGCCTTCGTAATTTAAGGTAACCTAAATGCGCTTGGAAAGCAAGTCGTCAGTACTTACGACGCTGGCGCCAGCGCGAGCGCATCTCGACTGCGCAGCGTGTCAACGCCGATCGTGTGAATGCGAATCGCATCGTCAGTCACCACCTCCGCCGGCGAGGAAAACTTTTCCCTATTCGGCCTGACCGCGGAACACTCAGGCCCATCAACGGCTGGGGGAATTGTATGCCGACCAACAGGCGTGGACACGCAAGGTGATCCTGAACATCGCTACGTCCGGCAGGTTCTCCAGCGACCGCACCATTGGCGAGTACGCCAGAGAGATTTGGCGCGCCGAACCATTTTGACCGAACAACCATGAACGACATCAAACGAATCGCCATCAATATCTTAGCCTGATGGTCAGCACATGCGCGAGTAGGCGTTTCATGAAAAAACTTTTCACCACTTTATACCACAATTGACATGAGGGTTCGATTCCATTCACCCGCTCCAATTTCAAATTGGAGTAATTAAATCAATGGTTTTGTGAGTTTTTGACGGTTTCAAAATGCCTTACTGCTAACGCCCACTGCTAACAAATTCAAACTTGTTCAAAGCTGCCATTGCTGTCCATCCCTATCACAAAAGCATTGCTTTGCGTCGCTGGCCCGCTTCCCAACCATTCAGCCCGGCGACTCGATGCCGCGGCCAATTCAAGGCGGCGATGGAAAGCCACGTCCCGGCCTGAGGCAACGAACAGACGGTGATGGGCCGACGGCCGGCCATGGGGAAGCGCACCAGGGCTTTCTCCGATAAGCGCACGGAAAAAGCCGGCCCGTCATCCGCTACCGCCGATGGCTGGACATGGATGTCCCGCGGGTCCACCAGATGAAAGGCGCAGCCCAGCGCCTTGGCGACGGCTTCCTTGATGGACCAGAGCAGCGCCGCAGCCCGGGCCAGGTTTCCGCCGGCCAACTCCAATGCCGGTTGAAGCTCTTGTTCGTGGAAGACCCGGTGCAGGGGGTAGCCTTCCGGAAATTCGGCGCTGCCGGCCACATCGATGCCGATATCCGACACGTCGCCACAGAGGGCAGCCCAGACTTCTTCGCCCGCCGTGCTGAAGGAGATGGCCGGGCCCCGGTGTTCTCCCAACTGGAGCTGGGGCCGGCCCAGCGTATCGTGGACCAGTTGAATCGGAAATGCGACCCGGTTGGAGAAATGGGGACGTTCCCAAAGAGAACTCTCCCTCGCTTGAAGATGTTCCCAGAGGATGGTAACGAGCCGGCGACGGTTTTCCGTCCGACGGGCCACACCGACGGTGGCGGTTGCAGAGTTCCCCGGCACGGAGGCATAGAAAACGACGCCCCCGCAAGGAACGAGACGCACAGTCTGAACGATCACTTCCTGGCGATCCTGTGCCACGGCTGTCCCCATCTGTTCGAAACGCGTCATGGCGAAATCCAGTGCAGGCGCAACGTACGAACCTGCATGATAGTGCGGCCTTGATCGTCAAGTCCCCGGGCGTCCCAGGCGACAGACTCCTGGTCCTGGACTCGGAGGCGGGCTTCCAGGGTTATCGGTTCGCCCGGCAGGCATTGGCGCAGAAACCGCATCTCGCCGACCCCGGTGGGCACCAGCGAGCGGCGATCTTGTGAATCCATGGTCAGCATGTGGAAGCCGGTCAACTGCATCAGGGCCTCGAACAGGTAAGGAGAGTATTGGTAGCGGGCGGCGGGCAGATGCGCGAAATCATCGGTCTCCCGGTAAATGGTTCGACCCCGTATCAGCCCCGGACCGGCACCGTCAATGGCCTCCAGCACACGATACCTGCCGCCAAGTCCGGTGCCGTCTTCGTACCATTTGAGCACCTGTTCATGATTCACGGGCGGAGTCCGCAGTTCATCCGGACGGACCGGAAAATCTTGGAACCACTCGGCGAGTTCTCGCCGCCCGCCACCGAGGAGCACCTGGCCCGTGCAGTGCGGGATGAAGCGGTCGGCCAGCCGGCCCGTGGGGGAGATCTCTTGCACGGACAGAGAGGCCTCGCAGACCACCTCCCGGGAATCGTTGCCGGACCGGCGGCAGGAGATTCGAGCCGACCGGGGAACCTCGGGCGGACAGGAGATCATGTCCATAAAATGCACCTGGCGCACACCCCGCACCGGGAGGTGGGGATAGAGGATGCGGGCGGATTCCATGAAGGTCTCGATCATCATGGTGGCGGAGACCAGAGGATGGGCGAGGGACTTGAGTGGCCGGTGATCTGCGATCCACAGATCGTTCTGCCGGGAGAAGCTTCTGGTGGCCTCCAAATGTTCCCGCCGGAGGTCCAAGCCAGAGACGCCATCAATCATGGGGAAGTCCCGGGGGCTGAACGTCACGGTACCTCCATCCAGTTGTCCACTGAGCGCGGGCTGGTTGATATCACCGAGCGGTGCTGTCTTCACGGAGGGCAGTGTCCGGATGAACATGACCCCATCGTCGTCGGCCGGGGCGACGAAGAGTTCCCGGCCGAACAGGCCGGCCAGCTCATGGACATGGACGTAGGCCACGCCGCGGCGTCTGAGCATGTCCCGGACTTCCGGGTCCTCGGCCATGCCCGCCCCTTCGATTGGGGGCAGCATCAACACCTTGAAGCGGATGGCGCTGTTCTTTTGGTGGAGGTATCGGAGCAGCGCCGACATCATGCGGTTGGCGGCGGCATAGTTGGTCTGGCCGGGATTTCCCTGAATGGCCGCCACCGAGGAAAGGCCCACGAAGAACCTCAAACCCGCCCCTTCTGCCGCCGAGAATAGATTCCAAGCTCCCAGGAATTTAACGTCCGTGACGAGGGAAAAATCCTCGGGAGTCATTTGGTCGAGAAAACCGTCCCGGAGAACGCCAGCGCCGTGAACGATGCCGTCGATCCGGCCATAGCGGCCGGCCACCTCGCCCAGGGCAACCCGAACCGCCTCGGGGTCGGTTACATCGCAGGCCAGGTACGTGGCCTCGATTCCTGCGGCGCGCAAATCCGCCAGGGTCCGGGCAATCTCGCGGGCCCGGGATTTGTCAGGGGCAGATCCAGCAGACGAGGGCCCGGGGTGCGGCTCCAGCCGGGTCCGGCCAAGAAAAACCAGGCGCGGCGCGAAGGGTGCCAAACTGCGGGCCAGGTGGGCGCTGATCCCCGTGGCGCCTCCCGACATGACGACCACGTCTCCGGGATTCAACTCCAGCCTTGGCGGATCGCTGAAGACTGCGGGGGCCAGGCGCGCCTGCGAGGTGAAGACCTTGCCTTCGCGATGAATGAGTTCCACCGTGGCGCAGCCCTTGTCCAGAGCGGCGCTCAAGGCCAGGCGCAGGTCGGTATCCCGACCGATTTCCAGCGTACGAAACTGGACCGCGGGATATTCCTGGGCGGCGCTCAGGAACAGTCCGAGCAGCCCCTCCGTCAGCAGCCGGCCAGGAGTATCAACCTCCTCGCGGCGATGAATCAGGACAACGAACTTCCGGGTGGGTGATTGGAGAAAGGACTTCAGGAGTTGAAAGAGCCCGGTGAGCAGCCGCGAAACATTCACCATGCCGGCCAACCGTTCCGACCCGGCTTGAGGCAGGGTGATGACCAGCCCTGCGAGGGAGGCAAGCCCTGAGATTTTCTCCGAGGTCCTGGTGACTCCCGCAGCCGTCAGAATGTCGTGGCCCTTTTCGCCCGGCCCCAAGTGCTCCGGCATGAATGGCAGGGGAAACGTGTCAACGCCGTAATCCTGGCGGAGCAGGTCCCCCGCACTCCCGGCCAGTGCGTCATTCTGGTCCGGCGAGAGGAGGAGGACGGTCTCGCCGGGGCTTAATTCCACGGGCAGTGCAGCTGCCGGCTGCACCGGGGCGAGGTTGAAAACAAGCCGCTTCAGCGGCGCCTCATCCACTGACGGTTCCGGGATTCCGGCCGGTGCCGCGCCGGTGACAGCCGCCTTGGCGGCGGGCCGCTCGCCGGCGCCTTCCTGCCGGGCGACGATTGCGGAGATCTGCCGGGCGATTTCTCTTACGGTGCGGACATGGATAAATTCCTCCAATTCGATGGTGATCCTAAACTGGCGTTCCGCGGCATCCATGATGATCGGCAGACGGCTGGAGCGGACGGAGAGGTCCCTTCGGAGATCCATATCGGGTTGAATTTCGTCCCGGTTGAATCCGGTGGCATCCATGATGATGCGAATCACCGCCTCCAGGTGGTCCTGACGCCCAGGCGCTTCGGCAAGGGCCGGGGCGGCTGGTCCGTCCGGGATGGCCGGGGAACGATCGGGGGGGCGGTGAGACGCGGGAGCTTTCCGGGATGACGGGAGGGAAATGAACCGCGGTTCTCCCCGAATCTGCAGATGCCCGTGAACGAAGAGCTGCGCCAAGGTGGTCTGGTACGTGTAGCTCTCCGCGGTGGGCAGGCAGGTCTGGAAGCACAGCGGCTCAGGGAGCGTGTCGGCGATGAGACCGCTCAATATGTCGCCGGGGCCAACCTCCACAAAGTGCCGGATGCCGTAGTCATTCCAGAGAGTCTGGACATTGTTCATCCAATGGACGGGAGATTCCAGGTGGGCCATCAGAATACGCCTGATCTCAGCGGGATCCGATGGATACGGTGCCAGGGTTGTGTTGGAGATGACGGGAATCTGCGGGGAATGAAATGGGATGGAGGCAACAAACGCCTCGAGCTCATCATGGATGACCCTCATGATCGGAGAGTGGAAAGCCATGCTGACACGCAAGACGGTGAATCGGTATCCCTTCTCCTTCAGTCTGGCACCGAGATTTTTGACCACCTCGGTGTTGCCACTCAGGATGATCTGGGTCGGTGAATTGATATTGCCAATGTGGACATCCTTCAGTTCCTGGATCATCTCTTTCACCATATCCAGGGGAGCGTCTGTGGCCGCCATGATGCCGGGGTCCCCGTGCATGGTAGCGGCCTTGTCCATGCAGAGTGCCCGCTGGTTCACGATTCGAAACCCGTCCTCCAGGGAATAGACACCGGCCAGGCAGAGGGCGGTCAGTTCGCCCAAACTGTGGCCGGCCATGGCCACCGGGTGGATACCCAGAGTGGTGAGGTATCGAGCCATGGCGTATTCCACGGTGAACAAGGCGGGCTGCTGCCACCGTGTCTTCTGAAGGTTTTCCTCCCGATCATGAAACAATAAGTGAAGGAGGTCGAAGTCCGCTGCCGCGGCCGCCCGATCCATCCACTCCTTGATGACGGGAAAGGACTCGTAGAGCGCCTGGCCCATGCCGGCATAGTGAACCCCTTGTCCGGGAAAGACCAGAGCGAGCGGCAAGATTGGCAGATCCTCGGGGCTGATGAAGAGGCCCTGCTGTGCCAAGGAACGCGCCGCTTTGGGTGAGGCGACTGCGGCTTCGGCCAGGGAGGAGGTGCGCTCGATTATCGTGAGGGCTTCTTCGGCAGAGGGTGCGACAACGGCCATCCGAAAGTTGCGGCCGGCCATTTCGGCCCGAAAGAAAGAGACACCCTGGAGCGCCGCCAAGCCATCGGCTGTCTCCGCGGTGAGACGCGCCTCTCTGCCCGGGGAGACCAGGATCGTATCCTCACCATCCAAGGCCTGCTCCACCTGGACCACGTAGTTGGAACCGCCGAACCCGAAGGCGTTGACCTGAAACCTTCTGGGCTGGTGGTCCTTGCCCTTCCAATCAAGCGGCTCCGGGGCGATGAGGAGACCCGATCCTTCCAGGGCGATTTCCGGGTCTGGCTGCTTATAATTGAGGGTGGGAGGGAAAACCCCCGCCTTCATGGCCATGATTCCTCGAATGAGGCTGTTAACGCCCGAGGCGCCCAAGGTGTGTCCGATCTGGGATTTGAATGAGGTGAGCACCGTGCGATGGGAAGAATTGAAGAACGTCTTCAAGGCCCGCACCTCCTCCACGTCCCCTTGCCGGGTGCTCGTGGCATGGCATTCCACCAGGTCCACGGCATCGGGCCCATAAGGTATCCCCCGGAAAGAGCTGCGGATGGCGATCTCCTGGGTGACACTGGAGGACTCCACCATGCCCAGATGGTTGTTGCTCGCTCCCATGTTGGTGATGACGGCGTGGACCTGCGCCCCTCTCGCGCGCGCCAGGCTTTCCCGCTCGATGACAATCATGCCCCCGCCTTCGCCGAGGACCATCCCGTCTCGTTCGGCATCGAAGGGACGGGAGGCTTCGTGAGGCGGCCGCTGCCGTCCCGACAACCCGTAAAGTGCGCCCAAGGCGGAGAATTCCAGGAAATGCAGGTGGGTGAGATTATCCTCGCTCCCGCCGACGATGGCGGCATCGATGATGCCGTTGCGGATCAACTGCAGGGCGCTGTAAAGCGCGACCAGGGAGGTGGCGCAGGCGGCGGAGACCGAAAAGCTTGGCCCCATGAAGCCATAGCGGTTGCAGATGAATCCACCGGCGGTGCAGTTGAGCCGGCCCAGAAGCGTGGTGTCGTCCGGAGCCATGCGTCCGGACTTCACCTCCCGTTCGATGGCGCTCTCCTGATCCGGGGTGAGGGGAACGGCCCGCTTGATATCGGAGAGAATGTCATGCACGTACGCCCGGATGATGATATTGGTAAGGGTGCCCGCCGCCTCTCCGGAGTTCTGGGAGATGAGGACCGCGATGCGCTCGCGCGGGATGCCTGACTCCAGGATGCCGGAGGATTGGATGGCCGTTTGCGCCAGCCACATGGTGTTCCGGGTGGCCGAGGTCATGGTCCGGAAATCCTGCGGGGGAATTCCCAGTTCACTGCGTGAGACCTGAAAATCCACGAAGGCGCCCACCTGGCAGTAGGTCTTGTCCGTGATACGCGGCCGTGGATCATAAAAGCGGTCGTGATTCCACCGGGAAGACGGCACCGGGACAACGCCACTCTTCATGGCCAGGCTTGCCGCCCAGATCTCTTCCGGACTCTTGCCGAGAGCATTGAGGACGCTCATCCCGCTGATGGCCACCCGGTCACGATCGTCTCTCAATCGGGTGACGCCCTTCGGTCTCCGGCCAACCCCGGGGGTTGGTGTTTCCGCGGGCGGCGGCGCGGCGGGTGAAGGTGCCGCGGCTTTTGCGGCCGACGTCGCAAAGGGTTGATGGAGCAAGAGCGGGCCTTCGGCCAACTCGCGGTGAAACGCCTCCAGCTTCTGAACTTTATTAATCAGTCCGGCGCAGGACCCGGTCATGAATTGCCCGCGTTCCAGACACGCCTGCTCATCCAGCGGCTGCCCGCTTCGGCGGTCCACGCCACGGACGGCGGCGAAGAGACTGCCGACGGTCATCTCCTCCATTTTTTTGCGGAAAGACGGTTCGTCCTGGTGGCCTGCGGCAAACTCCCTTTCCAGAGCCAGGACGGCGGCCATTCTCGGGGTCCTCAAGGAACGCACGCGCAGTCCGGTGCTTTGGCCCGAAACGACCGTTCCTCCCGGCGGCGATTCCACCAACACCCGCTGATAGAGAGGCTTCAGGGCACCCGTTTCAACGATCTCCAGAGTGGCCAGATAGGCCGTGCCCATCTGGATGGCGTCGGCGCCGAGCAAGCTGGCCATGAAGGCGGTTTCCCGATTGTAGATGCCCCCGGCCAGGATGAACCGACAGTTCCGGAACAGGGAGGGCTGGCGACGTTTGAGGTCCAGCACCATTTGCGCCAGGGTGAGCGTGCTATGTTGCCCCACGTGGCCGCCGGCCTCGTAACCCTCGCAGACCACGTAGCGGACGCCCGCCTCTAGGGCGAGTTTCAACAGGGCATCATCCGGGGCGATATACACGACGCCAATGCCGCATTGCAGCAATTCTTTTATGGGGGAGATATCTCCTCCGGCAATCCAGACAAAACGGGGCCGGTGTTGTTTTATCCAGGCCAGTTGCGTTTCCCGCAACGGGTTCTCGGCCAGGGAGATGATATTCAACGCATACGGGCGTCCGCTCATGATCTCCGCCAGGCGTCCCAACCTGCGGTCACAAGTCTGGGCATCCATCTGGCCAAGCGCGATGGTGGGCAGTCCGCCCGCATCCGCAATCGCGGAGGCAAACTCCGGGCTATCGGTGATCCAGGACATGGCACCCTGGATAAAAGGATACTTGATGCCCATCTCCCAGGCCAGTGGGCTGTCGAGGAAGCAATCCTTCTTCGCCCCGGTGGCATCGCACAAGTTCCGCACCTCCGCCATGAAGGCTTTCACAGCTTGCTCGGTTCCGGAGCCAAAACGTTCGGCAAACGACGCGGCAAAGGCCGCCTCCACGCCCAGCGGGATGACCTCGTTCTGGGTGAAATGGCTGTCCAGGGGATGGACGGCGCTGGCCTGCACCTGGCCGATGAAGGCACGACAGCTTTCGTCCGTGATCTCGGCGGCGCACAGCGAGTCCTCGAAGGCCTGGATTTTCTTGAAAGCCAGCGAATTCCCCTTGTTGAACAGGCGACACGGCACCTGCAGGTCCAAGCCCACCAGCGCCGTGGAATCCACGCGGAGTCTGGCGAGTTGCTGGCGTTGGCGATCGTCCATGACCACCAGATTCGTCAGCCAGTGGACGCTCTCGAAGACAATGCCGGCGGCTCCGGTGGACAGGAAGGCCGCAGCCGCCTCGGGGGTGGAGACGCCGCCCCAGATGAGAACGTCCAGAGACTTCGCCGAGGCGTGCAACAGTTCCCTGGCCGCCGCATAGAGACCCAAGGTCGTCTCGCCGCTCACGAATCCAGCCGCCTCGCAGCCCTTGAGGACGATGCGCCCGATGCCCGAATCCTCCTTGACCATGGCGGCCAGCAGAGACACGTCCCCGACAATGGGAAAGCAGCGGTAGTCTTCCGACAAGGTCCGCAGTCGCTGCAGCCAGGCTGAAGGATTCCCCGGAAAGAACCGGGGCTGGCATTCCACCCAGAGATTCCGGACACCGGTTTCCTTCAGGAGCTGGCCGGTGGATGGATTCATCAGGGCGGCGGCGGAAATTTTGATATCACTGACCTGGCCGGCCGGGTCGGCCGTTTGCAGGAACGCATGCAGGTCTTCCGCCCCCATCGTGGAAAAATCGAAGAGTGCCCGGCTGCCCGTGCGTTGTGCCATTTCGGACACCGGCGGGTTGATCTCGCCAGGTCTCCAGACAAAAGCAATTATGGGAACTGGCGATGGCACAGTCTGATCTTCCATACGCAAAGCGGAGCTTGATTGAGTCGCTTCCTTTAATTCCATTGCAGGTGGATTGTCGCCCCAAAATCGCGCGCGGGCAAGGCGTGAAAAGTGGCGCAGGCGTTTTGATTGCTGAATTTGAAGCGGGATGCGTTTGAGTAATCCCAAGGGGATTGCAATCATTCAGCCTAGCAGCCTGTCGGACTTAGCGCAGGATTTTTTTGTTGGGATTTGAACGGCAACGGAGTTGGCGCGTCTGAAAAGCATGGCTATTCGTTTCGTCCCCATTGACCGGGACACCCCGCTGCTCCTG
>Ga0224553_1000465_pt1 | contig 17595 bp, 13 predicted proteins | sample 714S21014metaG_FD_179897 | JGI IMG/M metagenome (GOLD analysis project Ga0224553, IMG submission 179897) | Peat soil microbial communities from Stordalen Mire, Sweden - 717 S2 10-14 | ecosystem: Environmental > Terrestrial > Soil > Wetlands > Peat | place: Sweden: Norrbotten County, Stordalen... | reverse complement strand
GTCTCGGGTGGGCTGACCGGGACCCCGAAGAACCTGCCCCCGGGTTGGTCGGTCCAGGGCGGGCAACTGCTGCACAACTCATCGGTTCCCGAGAGCAACATCGTAATCACACCGTGGGTGTCCCCGACGACTCCAGTGGTTGACTGCCCGACTTGGAACAACGGAGGATTTGGAAACTTCGTCACGCACGGCAGCAACGTCTCCGGCTGTGACCTCGCGGGTGGATTTGGTCAATTCGACTTTGGCGACGCCATTGCGGTGGGTACGAACTTCGCGGGAATCTTCTACGGATACTCCACCTTCGCCGGGGCCAACCTGACGGGAGCGGACCTGATCGGAGCCAGCCTCCCATCACTCGCCGGGGCAAACCTGACGAGAGCGGACCTGATCGGTGCGAACCTCAATACTGACAATGTTTCCAGTGCCGACCTCACCGGTGCGAACCTGGCCGGAGCGCTACTGACCAACGCCAACTTCACGGGCGCCGTCTTCACCAACGCCACGCTCACCAACGCCAACCTCGACGGTGCCAACTTCTCTGGGGCCACTCTCGCGGGAGTCGTCTCGGGTGGGCTGACCGGGACCCCGAAGAACCTGCCCCCGGGTTGGTCGGTCAAAGGGGGTGTTCTTAGTTACACCGCGCCCAAACCCGCAACTGTCAGCGTGACCTTCACTTCAAAGAGCAGCGTCTTGAGCGCCGCAGCCAAGAGGGTGCTTTTGGCTCTCTCCCAGAAGTTGATCTCAGGTGCCTCGGTTACCGTCACCGGATATGCGAAGGGCAATGTGGCTCTGGCGAGGAGTCGGGCCGTGACTGCGTCCAGGTACTTGGCGGACAAGATCAAGATTCACGTCACGCTGAAGACGGTGACCAGCGCTTCGGTGAACAAGGTTACGGTGGTTACAACCAAGCAGTGAAGGGTGGTTTCAGGAAGAAGGAGCGGCGCGCTCTCTTTACTGCAGCACTCACAGCTTTGACTGCGAGGTTTCCAAGAACTTGCGACGTCCCGCTAGCCTCCGGCGGTCCGTCAGTTTGACATTATTTGCCGCAGCAACGCCGGGATGACTTTTTCCTCTATCTCTCCGTATTAATTGGAGCGTACGGTCAACCAATAGGTGCGAGGTAAGACGCCCGCGGTTTGAGGATTGAGGAGGTCCGCGATGCCTGTCCTTTTGTTGCTCGTCGTGATGATTCTTGTTGTTCTTGTATTCGATGAGATCTGGCGCCGACGCAGTTGTGGCCTCGGGGCTCCGATAGGGCTGACGAAGAGGTCAGCGACTTGGATCAGTTTCGTGACCCTGACTTCAGCCATGGTGTTCGGAGGAATTGTCGCCGCACCAGTTGGCGCAACCTCTCCGCGCACGCCATCAACGACCACGTCGACTCACGTTGTCGCCCACCAAGCTACGACCGGCACGGTCACCGGCGTGGTAACTGACAAAGGAACGGGCGTAGGCCTGAACGGAGTGTGCATAGTCGCTCAACAGGGTCCGACCTACGAAGCAGTTACCGCCACCGTTAACGGTGTACCCGGAAGCTACACCCTCTCTGGAATAACGGCTCCTTCGCTCGATGGAATCTACTTTGATCCCACGTGCAATGGCACAGTCTCGTCGGACTATGAGGACGCAATAGCCAATTCAGTACCTATCACGTTCGGAGAAACAACAACACAGAACATGTCTCTGGTTAAGGGAGGTGTGATCACCGGCACAGTTACCAATTCCGCGGGCGTCGGGATCCCCGGAGTATGCATGAGCAGCCCCCCGAATCATGAATATCGGTCGGATGTGGGCATTGCAATCGTGACGGGTACAAACGGAAGTTACAGCTTTTCGGGTGTGACGCCCGGTGGCACTAGTGTCGCCGCTGACGTCACTTGCACGGGGCGGCAGACGCTGCCCTACGAATCCCAGTCCACCAGATCCTTGGTGACGGTTACGGCCGGCAGCACAACCATCGTCAACTTCGTCCTCACGCCTGGCACCGGAGGCTCGCTATCTGGCACGGTGACGGATCCATCGGGCGCGGGTGTCGCTGGAGTGTGCATCTACGTTGGGCAGATCAGCGAAGGAAACGGGTACGGTGACGCGGTCACCGCTCCCGACGGCAGTTACACCATTACCAACTTGGCCGTCGGTTCCTACAACTTCATGGTTAAGCCAGACTGTGGCAGATCCACCCTGCCCTACGTAGCTCAAGACCTGCGCACTCCAGTGAGGGTTACGGCAGGGGCGACCACGACTCAGAACGTCAGCCTCTTTCCGGGTGATAATTCCTTGTCGGGCAATGTCACCAACTCCTCGGGCGTGGGTATCGCCGGTGTCTGCGTCTTCGTCGGCCAAGGCGAAGGTGGAACTGGGGCAGCGGGTGGCAGCAGTTTGGTGACCAACGCCAGCGGCTACTACTCCGTCACGGACTTGGCCCCGGGCTCCTACAACGTCGACGTCGACCCCACGTGCGCCTCAACGGTGGTGTCGTACTACATAGGCCAGACCGTCCAAGCGACCGTCACCGAGGGAGTCCCTACGACAGGCGTGAACGCCGCGCTCACCGAGGGCGGCATGATCACGGGCTTCGTCACCGACTCCTCTGGCGATCCGATCGATGGCGTGTGCGTTAACGCCGAAGTCGCCGGAATGGGAGTCGTGGGGTGGATAGCGACCGACGTTTCTGGGAGTTACACCCTCTCGAGTCTGCCCGCGGGTTTGAATTACACCGTTTTCGCCGACCCCACGTGCCTCGGAACTGGTCCGAACTTTCTTGGATACCAAGGCGCACAAGACACCGGGGTGTCTGTTTCGGTTGGGGTAACCACGACTGCCGCCACGATCGTCCTCGGATTGGCCCCGTCGGCCGTCCCACCCCCGACTGGCTACCAGGGTGTGTTCGGCACTCCAAGCTCGGCGAGCGTAACGTCATCGGGCGCCACCGTCTCTCTGGGTTCGAACTCGGTGAGTGAGACGGTCACGGTGCCGGCGGGCGTACTGCCGCCAGGAACGACGCTGAGCGTCTATCCAGTAACGAATCCAACAACCCTGGACGTGCCGTCAAATCAGAACTACGTGATCGGCGTGGCCGTTGTATGGCAGATTCCACCTGATTCAACACCGTCTGGCGCGCCGATCACCCTGACCATTACTGACCCGGCTTTCACCTCGGTCGACGTGATCTTCGAACTGACCTCGTCTGGTCCCGAGCCCGTGCCGACCGGCGACGTGACTATCGATCCTGGAGTATCGGTAACTATCAACTTCCCCTCCACCAGTGACCCGACGTTCATCGTGACCCAGCCGGCCCTGGCTACCCAGGCCCAGCTCAGCATCTCCAAGCGGTCGGGCCGGGTGGGCACCGCTCTCGCCTTGGCTACCAGCGGTGGTTCGGGCACGGGCGCGGTGACCTTCACGGTCTCGAACGGCACTGCAAGCGGTTGTGCGATCTCGGGAAGTTCGCTGACCACCACGAGCGCGGGAACCTGCATTGTCACGGCGACCAAGAAAGCCGACTCCGCCTACACGGCGATTTCGTCGGCGGCGACCACGATCACCATGTCGTTGCCGGCTCGGCCCTCGGCCGTCACGCTCGGTTTTGCCGCTGGAAAGAGCGCCCTCAACGCCGCGGCGCAGAAGGCACTTGGGGCCCTGGCCAAGAAGTTGGTGGCCGGCGCCTCGGTAACCGTGACCGGCTACGCGAAGGGCAACGTGGTCCTGGCGAAGAGTCGGGCCAGGGTCACTTCGAAGTACTTGTCGGGCAAGATCAAGATACACGCCACGTTGAAGACGGTGACCAGCGCTTCGCTGAACAAGGTCACGGTGATTACAACCAAGCAGTGAAGATTCGACCCAGACAGCAGTAACGGCAGCACGAGTTCATTGCTGCGGCGTTCATTCCAGTCTTGATCGACGACCCTTGGAGCCGAGTGATGCGGATCTTCGTTTGGAAAGTTCCTTCATTCCTCAACGTCTCCAACTCCATCTGACGCCTCGCACCGTTGTTCCCCCACTGCGATGAGGGTCAGCGTGGCGACCGCTCGGTGCTCCTCGCGGGGTTCTGGCTCGTTGTCCGCCCAAGTCATATCTGGAACTAGTTGCTCAATCCCTGGGTGAGGCTCGTGGCCGAAGTTCAGCAAGCAGTGTGACATTCGGCTCTAGCCCCGCCCCCAACTGGAGCGTACGGTCCGATCATCGACGCAATCCACATCGCACGCGACGCCTGCCTCGATGAAAGGAGAATGGATGACCACGGGCATCCGAGTTCCTCGATTGATCGGGGGCGCGGTCTTGATCACGTTCGCTCTCGCCATCGCGCTGACTACCAGTCACCAAACCGCCGCTGACGCTCCAGCGAGTCGCACTTGGAGCACCGCCATCAAAGTCCCCGGCATGGCCTCGCTCAGCACGGGCGGTGTAGTGGAAGTCAACTCGATTTCGTGCGCGTCAGCTGGGAACTGCAGCGCCGGTGGTTACTACCAGCTCCGCCCATTCAACCACGACGAGCACGCCCTCAACTACTCCCAGGCCTTCGTCGTGAACGAAACAAACGGCACGTGGGGAAGGGCAATCGAGGTGCCGGGATCGGCCAAACTCAATGCTGGCCGCGTGGGAGTGGTCAGCTCAGTGTCGTGCGGCTCGGTCGGTAACTGCAGTGCCGGAGGTTACATGTACGAGAATCAGAATCGGGAGGTGGCTTTCGTAACCGACGAGGCAGATGGCTCCTGGGGCCAGGCAACCAAAGTACTGGCCTCGGCCTCGCTCGGAGCCTTCGGTGACCCGGCCATCGACGCCATCTCGTGCGCGTCGGCTGGCAACTGCAGTGCCGGCGGTACTTATTGGAACCTCTCCAAGGGCACCCAGGCCTTCGTCGTGAACGAAACGAACGGAACGTGGAGTAAGGCGATCGAAGTACCCGGCTTGGCTCGGCTGGATGTCGGTAAGACCGCGGCGTTCAACGCACTTTCGTGCGCGTCGGCCGGCAACTGCAGTGTTGGTGGTAGTTACTGGGGCCCCGCGAAGAGCAAACGAGCCTTCGTCGCGAACGAGACGAACGGCACCTGGAGCAAAGCGACCGAAGTACCCGGCACGTCATTGCTCAATATGGGCGGGGAGGCTGAAGTTGATACCGTTTCGTGCGCTTCGGCTGGCAACTGCAGCGCCGGGGGTAGTTACTGGGACCTGAAACACCACCAGCAGGCCTTCGTCGCGAACGAGACGAACGGCGCCTGGGACACCGCCATCGCCGTACCGAGCGTGACCGCACTCAATACGGGCGGTTCGGCGGACGCGGATCTCATGTCGTGCAGGTCTAACGGCAACTGCAGCGCCGGGGGTTACTACGCCGTTGGCACTATCTTGGCCCAAGAGTCCTTCCTCGTGACCGAGAAGAAGGGCGTGTGGGCAAAGGCGTTTAAGTCCCCCGGCGGTGTGTTTCTCCACACGATCTCGTGCTGGTCCACGGGCAACTGCGGTGCCGGGGGCAATACCAGTAGCGACGCCGACGCGGTGACGGTGATCGAAACGAACGGCACGTGGGGCAAGGCAGTTGTGGTTGCGGGCTTGGCTTCACTCGATACGTACGACCACGCTTTTGTTGACGCGATCTCGTGTCCCTCGGCTGGTAGGTGCAGCGCCGCCGGCATTTACATGGGTCGCACGGGCTATTGGCAGGGTTTTCTCGTCGACGAGGTCAGGTAGGAATGGAACGTCCGACTCCCCTACGAGGCAACCAGAGGCGCAGCCGATTTGGGCAAGTGATTCGTGGTTGGCGGGTCTCTTCCGTGTTCCACCCACCTGCTCGGTGCATATCGATGGGAGGGACCACTCGGGACGTGGAGGCAAGGAATGGTTGAGTCAGCTGAAGGTTTCGCGCCAGATCGGGACGCCGTTCTCATGGTCGCGCGTCGTGCCTGACATCCGTGACCCCTCAGGACGGTCACGCTTCCTCGGACCGTTGCCGATCGAGTCGTTTCGTCTCCCTAGCGAGAGGGCCACGCGGAGAAGGTGAGGAATTGAATATGGAACTGCCTCGCGAGAATCACTTCAAGGCGAGCCGAATGATTGCTTCACTCGGTTTGCTTGCTCTACTGGCGCTGGGTCTGATGGTGACGAGCGCGGCGGCTCCTGCGGGGTCGAGCGCAGTCTCGACGTCCGACAAGCTTCCGGCGCTGTCGACGTTTAGTACGGCGGCGCCCACTGGCCTCGGTAGCTACATCGATACTTGCAGCGTCGCCCAGCCCGCTTCAGATCGGATCGCACACAGTGTGTACGACGTCTCCTTGCGAGGAGGGACGTCGATGATCCTGGAGGCGCCGTCGGGATGGACATGTGGCATCCAAGACGCCTACGGTTCCGGTGGCGGGGTGAGCATCGCCTCGAATGGCAACGAGCCTGGCTACGTCCTCACGAAGGGTTCGATCCACATCGACGCCACCGCCACAATCAGTGACAGCGGGCTGAACTTCTGCCCTTATTCAACGTACTTTGACAAGGACTACGCGTATCCACCCAACTACTGCAAACTCAACAGCGCTCGCCCGAAGGGCGAGGAGGTTCGGTACCTTTACGGGGGTTCGACCAGCAGCCGCGCGATTGTCTTGGTGGCCGATCCGCCCGACACCAAGACGCCGGCGGGAGTGACGTCCAAGTACGCGACGGTGACGGTACTGGCAGCCTCAGGTCAATCGGGGACTGCATCAATGATCTGTTCAATCGGCACTACTCTCAGCCAGGACTGCATCAGCGATGCCTACGGCTTTGCGGCGGGCGTGGAGAAGGGCCCTCACTTTCCAAGTGGCACCTTTTCTCCGATTGCCCACAAGGCGGCACTCTTGAAGGTTCTTGATGCCGACGTCGCCAAGGGGGAGAAGATCAATCGGCTAACGATCAAACCCTCGCCGATCAACCCTGCCTGGGTGTACTACACGGCTGGGATCCCAGTTCGTGCTTCCAATGGAACTACGGAAGAGGACTTGGCTGAAGGCTTCGCCCATTGGGTGAATGGAAAGTGGGTCATCGTCTACGGGCCATGGAGTGTGTCCTGTGGGCCGCTCAAGTCGCTAACCAAGATTCCAAAAGCCATCCGTAATAGCTTTATCCCAATCTGCAAGTGATCCTCTCAAAGATAAAGAGATATCGGCCGATCCGCTTAGGAGACCGTGTCTTTATCACCGCCCGGTTTGGTGTTCCAGATCAGTGGGTCTCACGTTCCAATAGTGGGGTCTACGCAACATTCGAACGTTTAGAAGTCCTGATCACACCTAATTCGCGGAAGTCCCACGGGAGCGGGACTTCCGCGCGAAGCACCGCGTATCGTTCCGCGCGTAAATCGTCCCCCATCCTAGGCGTTGGGCAACCAACAAGGCTGTGAATCAGCGCGAGCGAGTATCCGGCACATGAAGAGAATCTTTGTCCTTTCTTTATCGTTGAGGGAGGGCGCGGTCGTAGCAAATTCGGTGGGTAGGTCGTAAGTCGCCCGTGGCGGCACTATTCGCTCGGCGAGGTGACGTGTGCCTTACCCCTGTGCCGTCGGACCGGCACCCTCGTCCTCTAGTCCGAGCAGGACGATCGACTGTTCGCGCATCACCACCTTGCGGACTTTGCCGGTGATGGTCATCGGGAACTCCGTGACGACATTCACGTAGCGCGGGATCTTGTGGTGCGCGATCTTCTCGCGACAGAAGTCTCGCAAGACGTCCGAATCCATGACGGCTCCTTCTCGGACCACGACCCACGCCATGATCTCCTCGCCATAGCGCGCATCCGGCACCCCAATAACCTGCACGTCGATGATGTCGGGGTGCCGGTAGAGAAACTCCTCGATCTCGCGCGGGTACACGTTCTCGCCGCCACGGATGATCAGGTCCTTGATTCGCCCGCCGATGTCGACGTACCCGTCCTCGTCCATCGTGGCCAGATCGCCGGTGTGCATCCACCCGGTCTCATCGATTGCGTGGGCGGTCATCGTCGGTTCGGTCCAGTAGCCGAGCATCACCGAGTAGCCCCGGGTGCAGAGCTCGCCCTTCTCGCCGCGCGCCACCAGACGGCCGGTCACGTCGATGATCTTCACCTCGACGTGCGGGTGCACGCGGCCTACGGTGCCCACCCGCTTATCCAACGGATCATCGGCAGCGGTCTGGGTCGACACCGGCGAAGTCTCGGTCATTCCGTAGCAGATCGTCACCTCGGTCATGTGCATATCGTTGATGCACCGGCGCATCACCTCCGTCGGGCACGGTGAACCGGCCATGATTCCCGTACGCAGCGACGACAGGTCGTAGTTCGCGAAGTCGGGCAGCGCGAGTTCGGCGATGAACATGGTCGGCACGCCGAGTAGCGACGTGCACCGCTCCTCAGAAACTGCGCGCAACGCCGCTGCAGGCTCGAACGATGGCGACGGAATCACGATGGTCGCACCGTGGGTCGTGCACGCGAGGTTGCCCAGCACCATGCCAAAGCAGTGATAGAAGGGCACCGGAATGCAGACGCGGTCGTCCTGGGTGTAACGGCACCCTTCCCCAATGAAGAACCCATTGTTCAGGATGTTGTGGTGGGTCAGAGTTGCGCCCTTCGGGGATCCCGTGGTCCCCGACGTGTACTGGATGTTGATGGGATCATCGAACGACAGTTCTGCCGCTCGTTGATGCAGCGCTGCCTCGTCGGCCCCTTCGCCCAGCAATGCGACCCAATCCTCAGTACCCAGGAAGACCACCCGTTCAAGCTGCGGGAGTTCATCGCGAACTGAGTCGATCATGGTGCGGTAGTCACTGGTCTTGAATGTCGGCACGGCGAAGAGCATCCGCGAGCCCGACTGGTTCAGGGCGTACTGCAGTTCGTACGTTCGGTAGGCGGGGTTGATGTTGACCAGGATCACGCCCGCGCGCGCTGTCGCGTACTGCAGCAACACCCACTCCGAGCAATTGGGGGCCCAGACGGCAACGCGGTCACCCTTGGCCATTCCGGCGCCGAGTAGCGCCCTAGCCAGGTTGTCGACGGCTGCGTCGAACTCTTCGTAGGTGTACCGTACTCCCTGGACGAGATCTACGAGGGCGTCAGCGGCCGGCCACCGTGACGCAGTCCGACGCAGGTTCTGGCCAATTGTCTCGCCCAGCAGAGGCAACTGCGAAGTGCCTGAGGCGTAAGACGTCGAGGCAAGAATCTCTACTTCCGAATCACCGGAAACCATCACTCACCGGGCCCGTCTCGTTGGCTCCATATTTTCTCACCCTACTCTCCAGTAGGTACCGATATCAGGTTCGCCAGCTACTGGAGAGTCTCAGGTCTGGGCTGACCACCGTGCCGTGGACGGAGACGGTTACCGTCGCGACGTCGCCGGTCGGGCGTTGTCCGTGCAGAGGGCCACGAGCTGTTCGAGGTCGGCAGTGCCGGTGCACAACACTGTGTCCGCCGCGCCCCAATACAGGCGCATGGTCCGGCCGTCGTCTTCGACGACCGCGCCACAAGCGAATACGACATTGGGGACGTAGCCGGTTCGTTCCCACGGATCGTGGGGTTCGAGGATCCACGGATCGGCGACGCCGATCACACGGGCGGGGTCGGTCAGGTCGTGGAGCGCGACGCCGAGCCGATACACGTTGCCTCCCATCGTTGGGTAAACGCCGTGGAAGACATGCAGCCATCCAGCATCTGTCCTGATGGGTGGCGTCCCAGGACCGATCTTCCCGCTCGTCCAGTGATAGGCCGCAGGGGTGATGACCAGTTCGGATCGCCCCCAGTGGACGAGGTCGGGCGATCGCGACAACCAGATGGACCACGGAGTGAGCTCGGTGTGGGGCCGGTCAAGCCGGACGTAGTCGCCATCGATCCGCTCGGGGAACAGAACCACGTTGCGCTGATCGGCCTCGGTGATGAAGGCGACCCGCTCAACCGCACTGAAATCGGTGGTGCGGCCGAGCCCAATGCGCACGCCATGCTCGGAGTAGGCGCTGTAGGTGAGGTACCAGGCACCGTCGTCGAGCCTGGTGAGCCGGGGGTCTTCCACGCCAAACCGTTCGTAAGTGGCAAACGGCTCGTCGGTGGCCGGAGTCAAGAACGGTTCGGGCCGTACCGTGAAGTGCTCGCCGTCGCTGCTGTCGGCGTAGCCAATGATGGATCTTCCGTTCGCCGTGTGGGATCGGAACAACAGCACCGTACGACCGTCATCAAGACGGGTGGCGGCCGCGTTGTGAACCGTTGCGACCGGATACGGAACATCGTCCGGGGTCAGGATCGGATTGTTGATCGAGCGCGTAACCGCGCCGATGACGCTCATCGCACGCCCCTGAGGATGTGATCGTAGACGGTGGCGTATGCGGCGACCATACGCGTCGACGAGAAGCGGTCCTCTGCGTCTGCGCGGCACGCCTTTCGCTCCAGTTCATCGAGCTTCCCCAGAGCCGCAACTGCCTCGTCGAGTCCGTCCACGAGAAAGCCGTTCAGGCCGTTGTGGATCAGTTCCGGCATCGAGCCTCGCCGGTATGCGATCACCGGCGTGCCGCAGGCCATGGCCTCGATGACCGACAAGCCGAATGGCTCCTCGAAGGCGATCGGATGGAGGAGGGCCGCGGCCGAGCCGAGCAACAGAGCCCGGTCACTCCCGCCCACTGGACCGACGTACGTGGCGTCGGCCCCTAGCCGTGGACGGACCTCGGACTCGAAGTACTCCTGGTCCTGGACGATGCCGGCGAGCACGATCGGGCGTTCAGCGGCGCGGGCGATGTCGATTGCATCGGCGGTGCCCTTGTCGGGGTGGATCCGGCCAAAAAACAGCACATGACCGTCGGGGTCTGGGTCGGGTCGGTAGGCGAAGGCGTCAAGGTCAATGCCGTGATGGATGGTGGCAGCGTACGTGAGGTCGGGGTGGCGATCAGCCTCGCTGATTGCCACGTAATGCACCCGATCGTCGTAGGCGCGATAGGCGGGCAGGATGTCCGCATTCGAAAACCCGTGAACTGTCGCCACCATCGGGGTGGCAACGAGCCGGCTCCACATGAGGGGAAGGAAGTCGAAGTGGTTGTGGATGAGGTCGAACTGGTCGGCCTCTTCGAAGACCCGGGCGATGTGCAATGCCTCGAACACCTTGACGTTGTAGGAAGCGTCCTCCTCGTATCCCCGCTCGACAACCGATCGGAGCTTGGCTCGGGTTCCGGAGTCACCCGTGGCGTAGAGGGTCACGTCGATGCCGAGCTGGACCAGCCCGTCGGTCAGGGTCGCGACGACCTGTTCCCAGGGTCCGTACTGGCGCGGCGGAGTGCGCCAGGCGATGGGCGCCAGCATTGCCACGCGCATTACGTCCTGCCTGGGGTCTGGCTCGACGGCGCGCCAGACGAGGCCAGCGAGCCCGGGTGCTGCGCGACGTGACTCCGCAGCCTCGCCAGGCTCGCCTCCGCCACGCAGACGACGCTATCCACGCCACCGCCATAGAGGTGCAGGCAACGACCGTCGATTTCAGTGGTCCCGCGTTCAAGCACCGCCTTCACCGTGTCGGGGAAGTCAGCGGCGCAGGGAATCAGGTAACGTCCGAAGCACTGGAAGACCTCTCGTGGCTCGGTGCGCTGACCCATCGGCAACCTCCTCGTCGAGTTGGTTCACTTCTACACTCTGTAACCAACATAGAGCAATACATTCGCTCACATGCAAGGAGCGCAGGGGGCACGTGTGCAATTGGTCCGGAATGTCGCCGACGAGAAAGTCCGCGGCGGCCACGCCGCAGGCCGCCGCACCGTCGTACAAGCGAACGGACTCATCGGAGCCATTGCGCGGAACCACCGACGGCCCTTGGCCAACCTTGAAGTGGACGCCGTCGCGGCGGCACGCCACTCGAAGATGCGACATCTGCGTCAAGAAGTCGTTGCGGTCATAGCTCGAAGCACTTGCTCCACCACTCGGACGATGGAAGCGGATTCTGTTCAGGTCGCATAAGTCCAGGCCAGCGAGCGCACGGGCAGGAACACGTCGACGATTCGCGGTTGCTCACCGGGTCCAGATGGGCGGATGACACGAGATCCTCGCTCTGGCGGCCCTCGCCCAGTTGCTGCACGCGAGGCTCGACGCCGGTCAGGTCGAGGGTCGACGCATCGGCGGGAGGACTGATTCGCGTTCGCGGACCTTCGCTCACTTCCAAGAGCAACACGATCTCATTGTCAAGCTGCGCCGCAGCCGCGTTCGTTGCTCGAGCCACTTCCGCACCGGGGTGCGAAGGATTCACGTCATCAGCAACCACGATGGGATTGTCCTCGACGCGACGCCCCGAGTCGGACGATCAGGGACGTTCGCCTGCCCCGTTTCCGAGGGCTCTCGCACTATCGTGCGCGACCACTTCACCAACCACATCCAAGAACGCCTTCGCCGCTCGCGGCCAGGTCGCCTCGTGGGCGTACGCAAAGGTCTTGTGCTCCATCGACTGCTTGAGCTTAGGATCGCCCAGTATGGCGTTAACCGCGCGGCCCAGCTGTTGCGCATCGCGAAATCCAACCAGTGTCCCGCGGCCGTGATCCAGCGCCTCAGCAGCGTGCAGATATCTGGTAGACACCACTGCTTTCCCGGCGCCGAGGGCGTAGGACAGGGTGCCGCTGGTGATCTGATTCGGATCCAGGTACGGAGTGACGTAGACATCGGTCGCCAACAAGAGTTCGATTATGTCGTGCTGACTCATGTACTGGTCGATGAAGCCGACGTGATCGCTCATCCCTAGCGAGCGAGTCAAGGCGACGAGGCTGTTTCGATACGTCTCCCCCTGGTCTCGCAAGAGATCCGGATGCGTCTGTCCAGCGATGAGGTAGATCGCATCGGGATGTTGCGCCACCACCTCAGGCATGGCCCCAATCATGTACTCCAGCCCCTTACGGGGATCAACCAACCCGAAGGTGGAGATGAGACTGCGTCCCTTGACTCCCAGTTTCGCCTTGAACGTGGCTCGGCCGTGGGGTTCGATGACGGGCGTCCCGTGCGGTATGACACGGGGAGAAGCGCTAATGCCGTAGTCGCTGAGCAAGAGGTCGACGGCGGTCTCGGCCATGACAACGATCTCATCGCTCAATTCACTGATCGCTCGAACGGTCTTGCGCATCGACGCAGAAGGGTTCGGCAGCACCGTGTGCATCGTGGTCACTACAGGCTTGCGCAGCTCACGAAGGAAGTCCGCCAGGTAGTCCTCGTAGATGCTCCCATTCCGTCCATCGGCGGAGGTGGGCTCATGAAACTCCCCGTACAGACCGAACTCATGCTGGACACTCACGGCATCCGCATTCGACAAGCTGATTGACCTCGCCGCGGCCCGGTAACTCTCAACGTCGCCCTGGTGAATTCGCCAGCGCACATCGGACTTGTAGGCACGCAGGGCGCCAGGTTCATCAATGGCTGCGATACGACACGTCGTCGGGTGATCGCGGGCCCGTAAGGCCGCTATCAAGTCCCCAGTGAACGTCGCAATTCCACATCGACGGGGAACAGCGGAGGAGATGAAAACTATGCGGATAAATTCAACATAACCGGTGGACTGGACGCTCGTCAGATTCCGGTGTGCCGAGCACGACCTTCCAATTCTCCAAAGGGACCACATCCGCAAAGTCCACATCAGTGGCCTCAGTTGAAGCGCTCGTCTGTTCCGGAGAGTTAATCTCGCCGCAAACACTCGGTGGGGATGGATCCATAAGGATTAAGGCGGATTTCCCCAATCGATTAGGGGAGCAGGTCTTTACCACCGTCCGAACTAGCGTTCCAAATCTATCGATTCTGCGTTCCAAAAGTGGGCGTCTACGCGACTTTCGAACATCTAGAAGTCCTCGTCACAGGCAACTCCCGGAGGTCCCACGGGAGTGGGACCTCCGCGCGAAAGTCCGGGTGAATCTCCGCGCGTAGATCGTCCCCCGGCCTCGGCGGCGGGCAATGAACGAGGTGAAGCCCACCGGGCATTTCGGAGGTCCGGGCATGCCCTGGTCTCGCAGCGTCTCCATGAAATCCGGCGCCTTCACCGAATCTTCTAGCAAAGGCCGAAGTTCGGCGTTACCTTGGTCATGTCGAAGAAGGAATCGCTCGCCGTGTGTGATTCCTCGTGGACTCATTAAGGGGCTTGTCGTGAACCCACCTCACCATGCGTCCCTTCAACGAGCGGCGATCCTTCTCGTTGCCGCACTGACGCTCTCAGGATGCGGCGTCGTTGGCAACGCCACATCCCCGAAGACATCTCTGGCGACGACAATCCCTACGTCTTCGCTGTCGCCAACCTCGCTCTGCCCGTCTCGTTCAGATTTCCTCACGCAAGGAGCCAACGGCGATCTCGGCGGCTGCTTTCGCATTCCCGATCTGAGAAGCAAGTCATTGGTCGTGTCCGTCCAGACGGTTGTGAATCACGGGTCAAATTCATCGGAGTCGCCGACCTGGGCCACTGGAACGATTGATGGGGCCGATCGTCTCACGCTGGTATCGCAGAAACCCGAAGTGAAGCCAGGCGAACGGGTCGACGTAATCGGGAGAATTGCGAGCCCTCTCACTAACATCCCTTCTTCTGAGTCCTCATACGCAACGTTGTGTTGGGACGGCTGCCAGTCTGGCCTCCAAGAGCAGGGCGTCCCCGTCCACTGGTCCACGCGAACCACCTTCCACGCAGTCCTTACGGTGCCTTCCACAGCGTGGCTCACGACCAGAAACGGGAAGGTGATGGTCCATCCCCTCGTCGCCGGCACGTACTCCGTGGGCGTTCAGTGCTTGCTGGCGACTTCGGGTTGCGCACTCGGACCCGCCGATGCGATCACCTCCGTCCACCTCAACGCTCCAACGCCAAGCCGATGCGTCGCGCACCGTTCGTGCCTTTCACTTCGGCTGAGCACGTCCCGGGGTGCAGTTGGCGACGTTGTTGAGGTCAGTGGTTGGGCACCACTTGAGACCATCATTGGCCAACCGTTTGGCTATGACTTGTCCGTCGCCAGTGCCAGTGGCACCAAGCGGTACCCCGAACTCTCGGTTACCAGCACGGCCAAGGGTTCGGGGTACGACGACGTCGTCTTGTCACCGCGCGTGCTGAAGGTGGTGCCCGAGCGGACCTGGTCGGCTTTGGGGCGAATCACGTATCGGTCGTCGGCCTGGTCGGGCCTCTCGCCAATTACTCCGGTGGGGAACTCCTCGACGATCGCGTGGTGCAGTCCTTCGGGGTTGGTGATGGCCAATGGACGTCGGATCTCTCACGTGCCTAACTCGGGCGTCGCGGCCGCGATACGAGGTGCCGGTCTGGGTGTCCTGCCCGGAATCTCAACGCCAACGTGCTCGACGGTCCTCGTCGATCCTCTGAACCACCGATCTATCTTCGCGGGCTTCGGCGCCGAAGTGGGAGGCTCGATACCTCCGGAGTATCTCGCCGGCATGTACACGACCGACGGCGGTTCCTCGTGGAAGCTGGTGCCAACGCCGTCTGGCCTGTCCCCCCAGGATTTCTCCCTGTTCACCACATCTGGTCACCGGGTCGAGGCAGTCTTCTTCGACCCCACTTCGCAGTCCACATCGCCTATCCCCTTGGGGTCTGACCAAGGCCTCGTGTCGACTGAAGAGACCGTGAACGGCGGATTGACCTGGACGTCGTCAACGCTTTCCTGTCCCAGTCACGGGCCGTGCGTCTCGTTTGGTCCGTTTCTGCTTGGAAACTGCGCGATGAATGGTACGGACCAGGCACTGATGTTCCAATCCGCGCCAAGCGCCAACAAGACAAAACACCAATGGCTCGAGATCGCCTTCGAGGGCACGTTTAACAACTGCTTTACGCAGCAACTCGTGGTGACTTCCGCCAACGGGCTGTTGCTCCTCGATCCCTCCTCGAAGTATGAGTTCTTGCAATCCGACGACGCGGGGCGGACCTGGTCCAATCGGAGCATTCCCGCCTTCCCCGGTCAAGGCGTACAACCCACGTTCGGCGATGATCTGGTCTTCGCACCTGACGGGGACCTTCTCGCCATGGTGACGTCGCCGACCGGTGCGAAACAGGAGTTGTTCCTTCTCGCGCCCCATCAATCATCGTGGTGCGAGGTACCGAAGGTGTTCGGGACCACGACTTCCTCTGGCACCGTCGAGTCCCTTCGCGTCACTGGCTCGAGCCTGATCTGGGATCAGACTCGCTACAACGGGTCTGCAACACCGCCGTCGGAGCTAGACGTAGTACCGCTGACCAAGATCACGTGCTAGCAACGTCCACAACTCGGAAGCGAGTCGTAATTACTGGATGCACAACGCCGCGAAGACAACATCACGTCGGCCTTGGGGCTACCGAAGTGGCGAGACGAGACGCTGGTTCCTGGCAGCACCACGTTCGCAACGAGCGGTTCAAACCTCCGCACCGCTCTTGGCTCACACGGGTCCCCGTCGCGGCCACGAGTGCCGTCACCACCAAGGCGCACCCGCATCCCAGAACACCCGTGACCCATTTCATGGCACCGCGAGAGTGGGACCGCCGACGGTGCGGGGGTGTCGACCGGTGCGACGTTGCTCCCGCGACCCAGCTCCCAATGAGCTGGTCGGTGACGGCGAGGTGAACGCCCCGGTGGTTTGGGAGGGGGGGTACCCAAACCACCGGGGCGTTCACCTCACCGGGGCCGACGGCCGCACTCTGCGCGGGCCATCGGCCCCGGTCCGGCGGCTCCTAGGAGACCAACGGATCGAGGCGCGCGACTACCTCTCGCAGCGTCGAAGCCAGGTCGGCCGGGCAGTCGCGGTTGAAGATGGGACCGGAGCCGTCGCTCAGCAGCGTGTTGGCCATCGCCACACCTCGAGACGTCGGCATCGGAGCCAGCAGCGCGTCGACCAACTCGTGTATCTGAGTCTGCGCGGCGATGATCCGTTCGCGCACGACCGGCACTCGCGGGTCGATCAAGGTAACCGGCTCGCGAGCTTCAACGAGGAGCGCGAGCCAGTTCTCGGCCAGCCCCCGGCGCTTGGTCGGCGCGGTGAGCAGCTGGGCCCTGGCGGCCAGTAGTCGGCTGGACTCGGGGGCCCGCCCGTCGGCGAGCTGGCGGTCGAGCGACCCGCCGAGCAACCTGGCTCCGAGCAGGACCGACAGTGGGGTCGGACCCATGGGCAGTTCCGGAGACACGTGGGCTGTTACCTGCGAAAGTCCCGAGTTATCCCTCTGGACTTCGTCCTGGCTGCACGCGTCCCTCTTCGCCGCCCGGCGCTCGTGGAGACTCACTCTCGGCTGCTCGTGCTTGAGGTCGCGGTTCGTGATGCTGAAGTTGCTTTCAATACTCATGATTCCCTCCTATGGGGATTTCTGTGGCAATTCAATTATCGCCAACGGATTACGAATAGGTTCTTAATAATGGTGCCCGACTCGTCATAATTCCTTAACGTCAACCGCCGCACCGACCGCTCGCCGACTGCGGCGCCACGATGCGCAGACTCCCTGCGAGGGGATCTCTGGGGACGTCCCTGGCGACGCCGAGAACCCATTCGACCTGACGTCGACGAACGACCCCTACGGTCATCGATGGTCGAGCGAAGCGTCCGCACGAGGAGTTCGGATGATTCCCCATTCGCGAACCACACGGGTGCGGTCACCGTCTTGGCTTGCTCGCAAGAGGCGCAGTTCGGGCTGGGGAATCATCCGAACTCCTCGTGCGGACGCTT